>Ga0156235_151_pt1 | contig 137210 bp, 89 predicted proteins | sample RifCSPlowO2_12_FD_107882 | JGI IMG/M metagenome (GOLD analysis project Ga0156235, IMG submission 107882) | Omnitrophica bacterium RIFCSPLOWO2_12_FULL_44_17 | reverse complement strand
CACGGCCGATCCCGGCGATGCTGCGGACGTCGATCCGGATGCGGCAGTGACGGTGACGAACACCCTTGCGATGAATGACGGACAATTCCAGCCGCACACAGGGTCGAGTTTCAAGGATGTGACAATCGGGGCGAATGGGATCTTGAAGCCGGATGCGGCTGCGGGGGTTAGTGTCAGCGGAGATTGGACGAATTCCGGCGTATTCACGGCCAATAGCGGGGAAGTGACGTTGAATGGGATAGCGGATCAGAGCATGACAACCGGAGGTGTGACGCAACCGTTTTATAAGTTGACCGCTAATAATACGGGTGACGGCGGGAGCGATAATATCGTGATCAGCGGTGCGTTGAAGTTGACGAACACATTGAAGATCACAGACGGTGATTTGGATATTTCCACTGCGACCGGCAACAACCCGGTGGTGAATACGGCCGGTGATGTGACGATTGAAGCGGATGGTTCGATTGATGTGACCGGCAGAACAGCGAACTGGACATTTGACGGAACGTCCATTGTGACGGATTCTTCGGCAGGACAAGATTTTCAGGATGTGGTGATTAATGGAACCAGCCTCACGCTTGCAAGCAATATGAACGTCGAGACGATGACCGTAACGAGCGGGGCGCTCAATCTTGGGAATGCGGGATATATGTTAACGATCGACGGAGCCGGCAATCCGTTTTTGGTAAGCGGGACATTAAATGAAGGAACCGATTCGAAAGTGAAGTTTGCGCCGGCCGTGGAGGGAACGATTACGGTTGAAAATGAAACGTATCATGATATCGAATTCGACGACACGGCGGCTGCAGGATCGACATTTGAATTGAGCGGCACATTGACTGTGGGTGGGGACCTTACGATTACCGGCGGAACAGTAGATGTTGTTTTGGACTCAAATTTTGCGATTAACATTGCCGGCAATTGGGTGAATAGCGACAGCTTTGAAGCACGAAGCGGAATCATTACGTTTAACGGCGGCACGACGCAACAGATTAATGGGGGCGGAACGGGCGTTGATGTTGATGACACGACGAAAGATTTCAATAACATCGAGATTTCCGGTTCTGTTTTACAGCTTGTGGGAAGCGAACTTGAAGTCGACGGGACGTTGACCGTCAACGCGACGAAAACATTCGATCTCAACGACCAGAATTTTGATTTGAATGGAACGCTTGTGAATTTAGGAACCGTTCAACTGCTCGGGAGCGAAACAGTCGGTCTCGGAACATGGGACAGCGCGCAAGGTTTAACAAAATATGTTGGAACAGCGAACACGACCGTTCCAAGCATTCCGATTTATTACAATTTGGAATTTGACGAAGCGGGAGCAGCCGATCCGACCTACACGCTTCCGGATGCGGCAGTGCGTGTTTACGGTGACCTCGCCATCACAGACGGCACGCTTGCGATGGATGATAATAATAACCTTACGATAGATGATAATTTTACGATTGCGGCCTCACAGGCGTTCACGAAATCCACGTCGGGCACATTAATTTTAAGCGCTGATTTGGATAATGCCGCAACTTACACCGATAGTGAGGGCTCGCAGAATCTTGGAACGGTTCAGATCGGAAATGACGGATCGGGAACGGTGACATTGGCCTCCCATATGACAGCCGAATCGGTTACCGTAACAGCCAACGATGTACTTGCTTTGGCAAATAGTGGATTTATTCTTACCATCACTGGAACCGGAACGCCGCTTTCGGTTGCGGCAAATGGTTTGAATGTCGGAACGGATTCGAAGATTAAATACGCACCGGCCGCTGCGGTGGCGACGACCGTCGAGACGACGAATGTGAGTTATCACGATTTGGAATTGGATGATTCAGGATCGGGTGTGCCCTTTAGTCCTGAAGGGACGCCGCTTGTGGTCGGCGGGAATTTGACGGTGACAGCCGGGACACTCTTGATGGCAGCGAATACAGTGAATATCACAGGCGGCCTGACGATTGCGAACGCAGGCGCATTAAGCGCAACAACGGGAACGATCGATGTGGATGGGAATTTGGCAGTGAATGGAAACGGGACGTTGACCTTTACGGATGCGGGCAATTTCATTTTTGCCGGAACAAGTTTTAGTACGGCGGCGGAAGGGTCGTTCGTAAAAGGAACGAGCACGTTAACGTTTAACCGCGATAACGCGGCGGGAACGATTGCGATTGATATCGCCGGGAATGGCACGGCCGGAACACTCGCATTAAATAATTTTACTTATGATGCGTCAGGGAATGCAAACGCGGCGACGATTCAGATTGACGATGAGGATACGGTAACGGTGGTCGGGGCATTGACGTTGAGAGGTGCAAATAATAAGCGGCTAACGGTTGAAACGGATGATCCTGCAGCGGAGAACCCGAGTAAGACTGATTTAATTCTTCAGGATAACGGAAGTGTCATTCAAGTGATGGATTATTTAACGGTAAGAGGTATCGATTCTTCGGCCGGTCTTGAGATGATTCCGGACAGCACCGAGGGAGGTGATTGTACATACATATTAAACTGGAATTGCGGCGGGACGACGGTGACGAATTACATATGGGACGGCGGAGTGAGTTCGGTGTGGAGCGCAAACGGGAACTGGAATTTGGGCCGGAAACCCGACCCGAGCGGCAAGGTATTTATTGTAGATGTCGAAGCGGAACGCGATCCGATTGCCAATGAAGCGATCAACGTTGCGGAATTTACGATTCAAGACGGCGGGGTGCTGGATATAAACGGGCAGGCGTTTACAATTTCCGCGCTTGTGAACGGAATGGATATTGATGCGAACGGTACTCTTAAGTTGCAGGGCGGTGAGAATACGGCGATCACAAGTTGGGAGGCAAATGACGGGACGGTGGAATACACAGGAGGAGCTTATAGCGGACCCATTAAAGATTGGAATTACCATCATTTGAAAATCAATGTGGCGGGTCCGTTTTCTCTTGGAGCGAATGAGGTGTTGAGCGGAAATTTGAATGTCACGGCCGGAATGCTTACGGTAGGGGCAAATAAAACCTTGGAGGTGGATGGGACGCTCACGGTAGACGGTGGGACGCTTTCCGCGGCGGCCGGCACATTAAACGCGGATGGAAATGTTGAGGTGACGTCCGGAACGTTGACGCTTCCTTCCGGAACGGATTCATATGTAAAGGGAAATTGGACGGTTGCCACGGTTGGTACCACGTTAAATCATTCGAACGGTTCGCTCACTTTTAACGGCTCGGCCGAGCAGACGATCACGACCGGCGGAAAAGCTTTCAAGCATTTAACCATTAGCAATAATGTTATTGTCAGCGGAGTGCTCGATGTCAATGGTCTTCTGACGCTTTCAAGCGGCGGTCTCGATCTGGATACCTATGATCCCGATGTGACCGTCGGCGGAGGCATGACGATTGATGAGACGGCCGATGCCGTGACGCGCGGGAGCGGAACGTGGACGTTTGACGGAACCGGCAATTACACGGACAGCACCGCGCAGGTGAATTACAATTTGGGAGATGTCATTGTCAACGGAACGAGCCTTACGACGTTGAGCTCTATGAGTGTTAATTCCATTTCGGTGACGGGCGGGTTATTTGACATTTCAACCAGTCCCAGCACATTGACGGTCGCTTCCTCTCTTCTCATCAATGGCGGGACGTTAAACGCGCTGAATGGGACATTGAATATAGACGGCGCTCTGGAATTGACTACGGGAACGTTGACGATGCCTTCGGGAATCACGTCCTATGCCAAGGGCGACTGGACTATAGCGGCGGTGCCACAAGCAGTATTCAATAACTCACAAGGGATGCTGACGTTTAATGGGACACAAGCCCAGACCGTCACTACCGGAGGGAAGGCCTTTCATCATTTGATCCTCAGCAATAATGTTATTGTCAGCGGAGTGCTCGATGTCAATGGTCTTCTGACGCTTTCAAGCGGCATTCTCGATCTGGACACCTATGATCCCAATGTTTTCGTCGGCGGTGGCATAACGATTGATGCGGGCACCGTGACGCGCGGGAGCGGAACGTGGACGTTTGACGGAACAGGGAATTATACGGATAACACGGCAGGTTCGATTTATAATTTGGGCGATGTCATTGTTAACGGCGTGAATGCGACATTGACAGCGGCCACGCGGATGGTTGTCAATTCTCTCACCATTTCGAATGGAACACTCGCTCTATCGCAAGATAAAACACTGTCCGTGATGGGTGCGTTGACCATCAATAGCAATGGGAGCGGCGGGACCGGGACCCTGAACGCTGCAAACGGCACCGTCGATGTCAATGGCAACTTCGTCATTTCCGCCGGCTCATTAAATCCGCCGTCCGGTATCATGTATGTCAGCGGAAATTGGACCAACGATACAGGGAGCGCACTCACGCTTTCCGCCGGGACAGTGATTATTGATGGGGTGGCGAATTCCGTTTCGACGCTGTCAGGCTCAAACTCATTTTATAACTTTAGCTGTTCAATACAACGAAAAATCCTTAAATTTCCAACAAATGCCGCAACAACAGTTACGAATAGACTCGTATTAGCGGGACAAAAAGATAACAGTATCCAGTTGTGTGGTGCGGGCGATGGCAGTGGTGTGGCTCCGCTGCATTGTTCCGATCCGGATGCACAGGCACAGTGGCAACTTAATGTGAATAAAACTCTCGTGGGCGCAAGCCATTTACTCCAGTATCTCCGGATTAAGAATTCAGATGCCTCGAGAAATGCCGATAGCAGCTCGTCAGGAACTTCTATGCTTTTGACGCGAATTTCAGTCGATGTGCGCCGCCCTGAAGACTCAAACAACCCGCTTGACACAACCAATTCAAATTGGAAATTCGGTTTCACGATCAAAGGGCGGGTGTTTTCAGACGAAGGAAGCACATTGGCAGGGGCCGGTATCCATCTTAATATCATAAATGCCGGTGAGTTGGATGGTTCCGCTGGATTCGGTTATTTCGTGTCGACTGATGGAAGTAGTGTATATGAATTTCGAAACGTCAATGTTGCGCCCGGGAACCCCATTAACATTTTTGTTGAACCGTCTTTTGGCGGCGGGGTGAACTGCACCAGTTATGCTGATGGAGATTGTACTTACAGCACGGCGGTATTTAAAAAAGGAATTTTAATGGCAATGTCGGATGGGACGGACAAACTTTGCACGGATACCTCCGCCAGTGGCAATTGCATGGATATCTATTTAGAGCGCCTAATCATCCGGAATGATATGGATGCTTCGGACACAGGTTACGATGCATCGCATGCAAAAATGGAATTTGACCAAATGCAAGAAGGTTTTAACGGAGGAGAGCCGTTTTGTGATCCGAATTTTATACCGTCCGGAGAGACTGAGCCCATGGATTGTTCCGGATTTCCTCCCGCGTATCAAGAAGCGCCCGATAATGGCGCAGAAGAATTTCTAGGGTATAGACCGATCGATAATGGGGCAGGCGGCGAACAGCTTGTCTTTGAAGACGATTTGGAAATTTATATTTGGCCGGGGACGACGTTTACGCCAGGGGCAGATATGCAATTTGATGTCATGAATGTGCGCGGAACCTTGGAAGGAACGGCGGGCAAAACCTTTTCGGTGGCTGGAGATTTTGTGTTTGATGAGAGCGGCACATTTACCCACAACCTCGCGCCGGTCGAGTTTTCCGGTTCGGGAACGCATCGAATCGCCCCCGGTAAGGCCGCCAATAAGTTTAATGACGTGGCGTTTAGCGGAGGAGGAACTTATCAATTTGATGACGACGTTCCTTTGGAAGTTGAAGGCAATTTTACGTTATCCGATGGAACGTTCGTGGCCGATGCCGACCAGGATCTGATTGTGAAAGGGGATTTTACAATTGCAGAGGGAGCCGATTTTACGCCGTCCACCGGCACCGGGGAACTGTTGCTCGAAGGGGATTTGACGCTCGCGGACAACAATGAGACCAAACAGAATTTGGGGAAATTGGTGATCGGCGCTTCACCCGATATCGTAACACTCGGTTCTGACATCGCAGCGGAATCGGTGACGATTAATCCGACGGACACGCTTGCAACAGCCGGTTACGATGTGACGCTTACAGGGTCTGACGGATTGACCGTGAACGGCATTGTCAACGACACCGCCAGCTCGGAAGCGGATGGCACGACCTTTGATGTAAAAGGCAAGGTGGTCGTGGGCGAGGATGCTTCATTCACGGCAGGGACTTCGACGATCAGCATTTCGGATACAGGCAGTGTGAATGTCACCAGTTCCGGGGTGACACTGCCCAATATCACGAATGCAAGCACAGGCACTGTGGAACTTCAAGATGCGCTGACGCTCGCCGGCAGTTTAACCAATTCGTCAACCGGCACATTTGATCCGAATGGAAAAAATATTACCGTTTCAGGCAACTGGAATTTTGCGACGGGAACGTACGTACACACGACCGAGACGGTCACGCTGTCGGGAGGTGCCGCTTCAACATTAATTTCGACCGGGAATTCATTCTACAACCTCACCATCAATAAGAGCGGCGCGGGCGACGCAGACAATGTGAGCCTGGAAACGAAAAATTTGGTTGTAAACGGGACGCTAACTATTACTGACGGTGAACTCTACCAAGCTCAGAATGTCGAATTGACCTCCTATCAAATTGCGATTCAGGCGGACGGAACGTGGACACACGTCGGAGGCAGTGATTCGGATAACGCTACCGTTACAATTGGCGCAGGCGGAATCGCCAACGCCGGCACCATTGTGTTCAACGGCGCGAGCGGCAGTTCGACCGGGGGCGACAGCGATGTCATTAAGATCCGGTCGGCGACGGACGGAACCCAGCAAACATGGACAGGCGCAGGGACCTACACATGTTACGATGTGGACGTGAAGGATCAAAAAGCATCCGGCATTACGATTAGCTGCTACAGCAGTACGAACTCTGGAAATAATATCAATTGGATGTTCCATCAGGCAACGGACCATTTTAAAATTACGACGGCAGCGCCGACAACGCTTTCTGCGGGGAGTACCATCGATGTGGTTATTAAACCGTACGATAATGCCGGCGCTCAAATCATGACGAATTACCGCGGCGATAAAAATTTGACCTTCAGCGGCGCTTCCGTGTCCCCGAAGGGCACCAGTCCAATCGCGACGGACAAGAATCTTGTGCAGGTTGTCTTTGGGACAGCACTGCCCGTTCAGTTCTTGTGCTTAGTGACCGGTTGTGAAGCGGAAAGTACGCTGACCTTGTATGCGGCTGAAAGCACATCGATCGATGTGACGGACGGGACAGTCAGCACATCCGGAAACGCTGGCTATGACTTGGACCTGACAGTTAAGTCTCTCGATGCGGTGGCACTGAAGTTCACGACGGCACCGGCGCCTCTGAAAATCATGGCGAATACGCTATTCACGACTCAGCCGGTTGGCGCCGTGGTGGACATCTATGAGAATCCGGTCGGGACGGATTCAACGTCGCAGATTACGTTAAAAGCCATTTCGGCGACGGACGGCGTCACGGATATGTCGGGCGACCTCGTGGTCACGCAGAATCCGGTGACGGTGACTGCGGGTCTTGCCAGCTTCAGCGGTGTCACCTATAAGGAAGCCGCAGGGATGAAGCTCAAGATCGAAAGCGGCACTCTGCCGAGCGTGCTGAGTAGCGAGATCACGGTTGTTTCAATCGCATCAAATGTTTACTTTGTGAACGCGAGCGGTACCGAAGTCACGCAATACAATATCGGAGATTCCATTTATATCAAAGTGACGGACGGCGATGAAAATGTGGATGCGGCGGCGATCGATACGGTGAAAGTGACGGTCACGGATTCTACGACGAGCGATTCGGAAACGGTCACCTTGGAAGAAACGGGCGTGGACACGGGGATTTTTATGAATACCGGCTCAACGCAGCCCGCAACGGCGCTTCCGAGTAAACACGGATTTCAAGGCGTGCCGAATGATTTTATGCTGCAAATTTCTTCCGGCGGAGATTCCATCACCGTCCGGTATGAGGACAATGATGATTCGGACGATGCCGCGAACGACACGGCCACTTTCGGCGGGATTAGCTTCAAGGTTCAACCGATGGTGAACGGGGTGATCAAAGCGGGAGAGGCATTTCAGCTCGCGATTACGGCGGTCCGGGGGGCGTTGGGAACAGGCGAAGTCATCACGTCCTATACGGGGCCGGCGACGTTATTGGCTATATATGTGAGCCCGACCAACGGAACAAAGGATATTGAGATTGTCGATACGATGGAATTTTCATCGGGCATTGCTACGCCGCGCGTCAAATACATGGACGCGGGCACCATTCAAGTGATGGCTCAGGACACGGAAGACCTCAGTATGAAAGGCGTTTCTGAAAATTTAGTCGTCCTCCCGGCGTCTTATTCGGTAGGCATTGCGTCGCAGGAGGCGTTTGTCGGCGGCGAGATTGATATGACGGTTAATGCGCTCAATACCGCGGGTGAGGTGACGCCCAATTATGCGGGATCGGTGAGTATTGCGGCGTTGACGGAAGATGGTGGATCGGCATCCGATCTCTTGGTTCAGAGCGCCGGTTCGTTTTCTGGCGGAAGCACAACTTTCAAAAACAAATACAAGGCGTGGGGCACTGTTACCTTTGAAGTGAAGGATTCGAGTTATCCGGAAATGGCTGTCGGCAAATCGGCGGCGGTTCTCTTCCGTCCGAAAGGTTTCAAAGTCGTATTGTCGCCGCCTTCGGACGCGTCACGCGCCGGTGCGGATAAATATACCTATTACAGCGGGGAAACGATCAAGGTAACCGTGAATGCGCTTGATGAACAAGGCGAGGTCATTTCGAATTACAAAGGGATAGTTAAATTTACACCGGTAACCGGCTTAACCTTTCCGGCGGAATATCAATTCACGGGAGGAGATAAAGGCGTCTATGAGTTTGAAGTTCGACCGATGGGGGACATTCCCGAATTCGCAATTACGGCAACGGATAATGTTGCGAGCGGCGGATCGACACCCAAAGCGGAAGTGCTGACGGCCAAAGTGATAATCGAATCTGCTTATGGCGCGGTAAATGCTTCGGTTAAGGTCACAATCAAAGTGGTCGATTCAAAAGGCCAAGTCATTAAACAGGATTCGACCCGTGTAGTTGTGCAATATTTTCTGCCGGAAGGAAAGCCGGTCGGGCAAACCGGAGATTCGCTGCTTCCGTCGTTAACGCTGCCGAAGCAAACGGAATTCGTCATGAAAAACGGAGTTTGTACTTTCGAGATGAAATCTTCGGCCGTTGAAACGATTTATGTGGGTGCGTCTGTTGCGCAGGGATCTGCCGTCACTGTTTCTGAGAAGAGGGGCGTTGTTAATTTCGGATCTGTCGGCAGCCGGAACTTAAGGATTGTCAGTTGGAAAGAACTGCTTCCGGAAGAGACGGGCCGCCCAACGTCATTCTCTTCCGAGCGAATAAAAGAAGGAGGTCCTCCATTATTCAGAATAAGATGTTCCCATTAACTCGTTAAAAGCAGGCACTTAATAAATAAAATTATTAAGTTCTCGCGGTTGGCATGTTTTGCCCGCGGGTGGTAAACTTTTCTTGTGGGGAAATATATAAAAACGGTTTTTTGAGGCATTTCAGCAAGCAAAGCGAAAGGAGTACAGCGAGAAATTTATAGTGCGCTTCAATATTTTTAATCATTGTACTTAAATCTATGAACATGAGCCATCAAATGCACAATAGATTTCAGGTAACGCGTTCAAAAATAAACAGGGAGCAGAATATTTTTTTGCCCCGGTGTGTAACAATTTTATTACGCCGCATGTCAACTTCTCGTAACATCCTTTTTCCTGGATTTATTCTCGCCTTTTTATTTTGTTCTTCATCGATTGCTTTTGCCGAAAGTCGTTATTGGAAAAGCGGAGACGCCCTTTGTAACGAAACATCAGAATATTTATGGTCCAATACTCAGTGTTGGTCAGCTACAAGCGGCGGTGCAGTTGGCGTAAGCGTTCCGGGTGCGAGCGACAATGTCTATTTCGATTCCAGTTCCGGAACCGGAACATTCACGGTGGATGGAGCTTTTGGCGGAACTGTGTTGAGTATTTATATGGTGAAGATTGGCGCGACAATTGTGATGGCGAGGGATTTGATCGTGACCAATTCTCTCGCTATAGAGAGAGGTACCTTTAAAACAGGAAGCACAGCTGATGCGACGAATACATTGACAGCCGGATACATTGTAAGTGTTGACGATGATAATGTTGCTTTTTATGCACAAGCTTCGGATATTAATGTCACAGGATATGGCGGAACCGGGATTTATCTCGGCGGACCGAATGCTGTTTTTGATAAAGGAACTTCAACGGTTAATCTGACGGCAACATCCGGGGATCAATATTTCTGTTTTGGCGATCCGTTTAGTCATGTGGTGTTTGGTTCAGAAGGAAGTACTGCCAATTTCATTCTTGATAACGGCGCGGCCTGCGGAAATGTCTCGACATCCATTGCAGACGGCAATGTGACACTTGCCGGCGGGACGCTTACGTTGGGCGGCTTGACGCTTGCCGTAGGCGGTAACCTGAGCATTTCCGGCACAATTGACGCGACGGCGGCAGGTTCAGCGATTAATCTTGCCGGCAATTGGATAATGAATACCAGCGGCGCGTTTACCGCCGGAAATTCAATGGTTGCTTTAAATGGTACAGATCAATCCATTTCCGGTGAAACTACTTTCTATGAATTATATAAATCGAATTCAACACTCGACTACGGTGTTTGTTTAAATACGAACGGTGACAATGTTTGTACGCTCACGCTTGAAAAAGGGAAAACTCAGACGATTACGTCTGCCCTAACGCTTAAGAGTGTTCCCGGCCTCCCCGGGCTCCCCGGTATAAATGGTCTTCTGACCTTGCGAAGTTCTGAGAATGATGAAGACTCAGATCCGGCCGATCAATGGCTGATCAACGCGCAAGGCACGCGCTCGTTAGGCTATATAGACATCAAAGATTCAAACAATACGAGTGGCACAACGATGGCGGCAACTTTAACCAGTACTGATTCGGGCGATAACACAGATTGGAGTTTTGTTGGAGAGCCGTGTCCCAACAATACCTATTACTGGATCGGTGGGGAAGGTAGCTGGTCAAACGGCGCTCATTGGGCGTGCACGTCGGGAGGGGAAGCGTACAATGGCGTCCCGGATTCAAGCGGCCAAGTTATTTTCGACGGAAATTCCGGCGGCGGGACGGCGACGATGGATCAGGCGTTTACGATTGCTTCATTTGATATGCAATCGGGAAATTCAGCTACAGTTTCAGTATCCGACGTAACCGCTAATTCGGATTCTGATTTAATTGTTTCCGGCAGTTTCACCATTACGGAAGGTACTTTTAGCGCCAATGATGCCACTGTCGAGGTAAGCGGTTCGTTTGAAAATCATGGCGATCAATTTTCCTCCGGCACATCGACCGTACTTTTAAGCGGCGAAGGAAATTCAAACCAGATTATTTCCGACGACTGGGGAACGATCAGTTTTTACAACCTAACCATTGACGGTGTAAACAGCACATGGACGGTTGTTTACTCCTGCACTTTCAATATCGCAAACAACCTCGAGATTTTAAACGGAACGCTTAGCAAAGATCCAAACGCTTATTTTTATATGAACAACTACGGAAATTTGAATGTTGCCAATCCGGGCGGATTGAGTTTGGACAATTCCAGCACATACTCTATCGTTTATTTCTACGCTGACTCCGGAACAAAAACCGTTAAAACCGGCGGTGGAAACCTTTTCTATCTTGCGTTTTACCCAATAGACTGGAATACGCCCTCTACCGCCACTTATGAAATTCAAGATGCCACAACGACTACCTATATTGATATTGAAGGAGGACCCACTGTTACCACGGCTTATGATGTGAATTTCGTAGACGGGCTTTGGGGCGGTGGAAATATATATTTGGATTCAATGAGTTCGTTTACTCAAACGGCAGGCACATTTTTGATTACGAATACGGCACAAGATTTTTATTTTTACGGCAACTCCACTTTTTACAACCTGACGATTAACGCGCCGTCTCGATATGTTTATTTTCAAAGTGGAAAAACCCAAACGGTTACCGGTGCTTTAACTTTTCAGGGCACGGCTGAGGGGGGTGCTTTATATTTAAGGTCTGATACAGATGACGTACCGTGGAAGATAGATCCACAGGGAGCGAGGAATATTAGTTATCTTGATGTAAAAGATTCTACGAATATCAACACGACAAAAATACCGGTTGAAAATCTTAATATCACCGATTCCGGAAATAACATCGGATGGGAATTTCCGTTTGCGGTTTCAGGAACGGTTTATTCGGATTACACAAAGAGCACACCGCTGGGCGCGGGACTGACGGTCGCACTTTCTATCAACGGAGGCGCCAAGACAACGGTAGAAACAGGTGAAGGCGGCGTTTTTAGTTTTCCGTCCGCTTCCGTCCAAACCAATGACAAACTCCTGTTTTTCTTGGATGACGAATCCGACAAAGCCAATTTAATTACCATTGCCCGGGATTCCACAACAGCGCTTACCTTATTGCCATTGTGTGCAGGCGAAATTGTTTTATCCTATACAAGCAACGGTCCTATTACCAACACGGATTTAGCCAATGCGTATATCTCCGGTGAGGACGGTGACATTTTGTATTCGGTCACCCAGCCCGGTGCAACCTATGACGCCACATTTAATAACGGCGCGGAGCTTTGGATTCAGGCAGGCAAAACTTATACGCCGGGCGGCACAGTAACACTTGAAAACATCAGGGTTGCGAACACAGGCGCCCTCCATTCCGAAGCCAACGACATCACCATTCACGGGAGTGTTGTGTATTTCAATAACAACTCAATTCTTTCGACCGGGACCGTCACTTTTGACGCAACCGATACCGGCAAAGTGATTGATGGAAGCGACTGGGGTGAAACGCTTAATTTTAATCATCTTGTTTTTGACGGAGTAGGCGGTGGATGGAATATACAACACTGGGCCTATCTGGATGCCAACGATATCACAATCAATCATGGCGCGCTGGGCAACACGGCAGATACCGGCGGCGCTATTTATGTGGCGGGGGACTTTACGGTCAATAACGACGGGACTTTTAATTGCGGCGGCCAAAACGGCCTTTATATGTATTTTGATGCCGCAGCGGGAACGCATTCGGTTCCCGGCGGGCTTGACTGTAATCAAATTTCTTTCGGGCTGGACAGTGGTTTGGGCACAGCCACCTTCAATTTAAGCGGCGATCTGACTGCGACCTACTTTTATATTAATTCCGGCAATACCGTCAATACAAGCCATAACATAACGACAAGATATGATTGGCAAAATTCCGGAACATTTACTCAAACCGGCGGTTCGATTACCTTCGAACCTATTTGGGGGAGTATTTATATCTACGGAGATAGCACATTTAATAATTTCGTTTTTACTCCGAATATATCGTATCAATACATTTATTTTCAGGAGAACACAACTCAAACAATCACCGGAAATTTGAATTTGCAGGGCCCGAGCGCCGGCAACCTGCTTCATCTTTCCGTGAACGGCGGAGAGCAATGGAGTATTGATCCGCAGGGAACGCGGACGGTCCAAAATGCAAACATTTATTCTTCCAACAATATCAATGAAACTCCGATTATCTGCACTGGCTGTACGAACACCGGCCAAAACACCAACTGGACGTTTATAGATACTTGTCCTAACAACACCTACTACTGGATCGGTGGAACCGGGGATTGGTCGGATGGTGCGCATTGGGCGTGTTCATCAAACGGATCTGCAGCAAACACGATACCGAGCGCAACCAAAGCTGTAATTTTCGATTCCGCATCCGGCGGCGGAACTGCCACGATGAACCAAGTGTTTACCATTGCAGCATTTACGATGGATACCGGCAACACGACTACAGTTTCTGTTTCCAATGTTAGCATCAGTTCGGATGCTGATCTGATTGTCAGTGGGGAGTTTGCCATTCTAACCGGAACGTTTAATGCGAATGATGCGACGATTCAAGTGGCGGGCGTGTGGAGGAATTTTGATACATTTGGTGCCGGGACGAGCACAGTTGAATTTAATGGAGGAAATGCCACCATTGGAACGGGGTTCGAAGCGGAAGATCCCTTTTATAACGTGACCATCAATTCGACGGGATGGAAAACCTTGGCGAGTCCACTGACCGTGAACGGTACGCTTTATATCCAATCCGGAGCGTTAGACGCGAGCACTAATTGTGATGCGGCAGGCTGCACCATCACCGTCGGTGGCGAATGGAAAAATGACGGAAATTTTACCGCTCGAACCGGAAAAGTCACTTTCGACAGCGGCGATGCGAACGTTTTGACCGGCTCATCGGAAGATCCGTTTTATGATGTGACGATTAATTCTACCGGCACTAAAACCGTTTCTGCGGCGCAATTTAATGTCAGCCACAATATCGATATTCAAGCCGGAAGCTTAGACTTAACGACGCATAGTGTTGCTACGGCATTAACCGGAACCGACCAAACCATCACTGGTACAACAACCTTCTATCAACTCACGAAAGACATCTCTGCAACCGTTTGCACCAACACCGGCGGCGACAACGTTTGCACCTTGACCTTTGAAAACACAAAGAAACAAACCATCGCAAACACCTTAACCTTAACAGGCGCTGACAGTAATCTTCTTTATCTTCGCAGTAACCTGACCGATACCCAATGGCAATTTGATCCGCAAGGCACGCGTACCATCAGTTATCTCGACGTTAAGGATTCAAATAATACGAATGCAACAGTTATTCAAGCTTCCGGTCTCAACATTACCAATTCTGAAAACAACGCCGGCTGGAATTTTGCGGTTTCAGCCGCCATTTCCGGAACGGTTTATACGGATGAAGCGAAAGGTGAAGGGCAGAATATCGGCGTGGACAAAACCATTGCACTTTCCGTGAACGGAGCGGCGAAGACAACGGTCGAATCCGGCGCCGGCGGTACATTTGCATTTTCAAATGTGGCTGTGAGTGCAGATGACACGATACTAATTTTTGTCGACGATGAGGCCGGCATCGAAGCTGATTACGTTTCTCAAGTTTCAGGGGCGGCCGATTTAACGGGGATTGAAATGTATACAAATAAAGTTGTGATTTCCCATCAGACGGCCGGACCGGTGACGAATGCATTACTGGCCACCGCCGACGGCTCCGCGGATGATGATATCCATTATACCGTGGGCGAAAGCGACGCCGTTACGTTCGCGGACGGTTACGAAGTATTTGTAGAAACCGGGAAAACCTACAAGCCGACCGGGAACACAACTATCGGAACCGGTGGCTTGGATTTGAACGGGACATGGCAAGAAACCGGAACGGAGACATTGACGGTTGGCGGTAATTTTGATTCCACCGGAGGAACCTTTACGAAAGCGACCGGAACGATTAAGTTTACAGCTGCAGCTACGATAACAACGGGTGAACAACAATTGAATTTATACAACCTCGAATTTGCCCCAACCACGGATAGCACATTCACTGTTTCAACTTCAAATGACTATATCCACGGCACACTGACGTTAAGCGGAGATCACAACATTACTTTAAATTCGGGATCGATTGTCGCTTACCGCGATGTGACAGTTACGAATACGGCGACGGGCGGCGGTGGAACGGCGACCATTCTTTTTGCCGCGGGAAATAACCAGACACTGACAGGGAGCGGGACTGCTGGACAAGGACGATTGCCAGATATTCAGATCGCTAAATCGGGCGGCACGCTTAACCTTGCCAGTGTGATTAGTGTAGCGGGAGGCTGGTATTACCAAACTGGTACGGTCGATGCGACGACTAACACTTCGACGGTCGTGTTTTATGGAACGGACAAGACTCTCGATGGCCAAGGCGATGAAGCCACGATGTCATTTCGTAACGTCAGCATCGTCGGCACCGCGAAACTACGCGGCAATCTCAACGTCGACGGCGATTTGACAATCAATGAGGATGCCACATTAAACAATTCAAACGACGAGGGTGTGACAAGCTATGACATCACCGTTGCCGGTTCCTGGGACAACACGAGCGGCACATTCACGCACAATAGCGGCGGACTTGTCACGTTTGATAATCCCGCTTCCGGCGCAAATAGTGTTAATCTAAAATCGGGGGGGATTGTTGCCGGAAAAACGTTCTATAGTTTCTCGGTAAATAAGCCGGCTGGAACGATTGATCTCGGAACGCAAACGGTAAAGGTGGTCGGGAATGCCGGCTTTCTCAGTTGCACCATTAACAACGGCGACATCGTTGTCGATTCGGGAATTGATAATCGCGTAGAATTTTCGAACAATCCCATTTTTGGAGAGGAAGGACAGCCCGTTGCGAACATAAGCGGGAAGGCCGGCACCCTCGGTTTGCATGGTGCAACGTTTAACGGAACGGCATCGTTCGAACAGACCGGGACACAGGCACGGTTCTCCAACGGGGGAAATATTTTCAACGGTACCACTGCGATTACAAATAGCGGCAGCGGGAACCTGGTTTTGGCGAATGATACCGGGGATGTTTATAACGGCGACGTCACATTTACAAATAGCGGAGCGGGAGTGCTTTATGTTGCTGTAGGCAATCAGAATAATGATTTCGGCGGCAATGTTACGGTTGCGCAACCGACGGGAGGTGTTTCGTTTGGAGATGGCGCAGATGGCGGCACCATGCGATTCATCAAAGCCGAAGGCACTCAAACGCTTGATTTAAGCGATGTCGCCTCATCGGTTACCATTCTGAAACTCGTCCATTCAGGTGCAGGAACGTTGAAATTAATTAAAAATGCGAACAACGATGCAGTTATCGTCACAACAACGTTAACCAATTCTGATGGAATCTTTGATTTGAACGGAATGAATTTAACTGCCACTGGTGCCGTATTTTCCAATGATACCGGAACAATTCAACTTCAGGGTGGTGAAGCGATTGACGGGCTCACGCAGGATGCGGCCAAAGGTACATGGATATATGTAGGTGATGGAGCGGGCCAAGCGTCTACATTTACGATTCAAAACTTTAGTGCCGATGAAGATGCGAACGCGGATTATTACAACCTGATTATCAATGATTCATCCGAAACCAACAAAGATACGTTTCTCATGGCGGCGGCGAAGAAACTGAAAATTGCCGGCACGTTAAATGTGACTTCCGGCACGCTGGATATTTCCACGAATGCGAACACCTTAATTACCGCAGGAACCTTGACGATCGACGGCGGAACCCTGACCGCGACAAACGGCGATATTGATGCAAACGGCAATTTGATTTTATCCAGCGGAACGTTAACCGCACCGTCCGCGGCGGATGATACGTCGTTTACAGTGGCCGGAAACTGGACGAAAGGGGCTGGTGCAACATTTGATAACGGAACGACAGGACGAGTGGTCCTGGATGGCACTGACCAAACCATCACCGGTGAAACGACCTTCTATCAATTAACCAAAAACATCTCCGCAACCGATTGCGCCAACACCGGCGGTGACAATGTTTGTACTTTAACATTTGAAAACTCAAAGGAACAAACTATATCCAATACCTTAACCTTGACCGGTGCTGACAGTAATCTTCTATACTTAAGAAGCAACCTGACAGATACCCAATGGCAGATTGACCCGCAGGCAACTCGTACCATCAGTTACCTGGATGTCAAAGACTCCAATAATACGAATGCGACAGTAATCGAAGCTTCAGGACTTAACATTACCAATTCGGGGAATAATACCAATTGGAGTTTTACCTGCGACACGAATTATTACTGGATCGGCGGAACAGGAAATTGGTCTGAAGGAAGCCATTGGGCGTGTGAATCAGGCGGCGCGGCGAACAATTATGTCCCGGGTGCAAGTTCAAATATAATTTTCGACCTGAATTCCGGCGGCGGGACAGCGACGATGGATCAGGTGTTTACGGTTGCGTCATTCGATATGCAGGTTGGAAATACAACAGCTGTTTCCGTGTCAAATGTGAGTGGAGACGGAGGGGCCGATTTAATCGTGGCCGGAAACTTTACGCTTACAGCAGGCACGTTTAACGCCACCGATGCAGCGATTCAGGTTGCGGGGCAGTGGATAAATAACACTATATTTAACGCGGCAACGTCAACGGTTATTTTCGACGGTGGCGACGTAAATATTTTAGCCGGTGATTCGGAGGATCCATTTTACAACTTGACCATCAATTCGACGGGGACAAAGACCTTGGTGAATCCGTTGACCGTGTCCGGCAAGCTTTATATCCAGTCCGGGACGCTGGATGTGAGTGCGGGTAACTGTGATGCGGGAAGCTGCAACATGACCGTTAGCGGCGAATGGCAAAATGACGGAACATTTACTGCTCGAGCCGGCGAAGTTATTTTTAACGGCGGCGACACAAATATTTTTACGGGCGCTTCGGAAGATTCGTTTTATGATGTTAAAATTAATTCTACGGGTACGAAAACGTTGAAAAATGTTCTGACAGTGACTCGGAATTTTGAACTCGCAGCCGGGACGCTGGATACGGACGCAACGGGAAATTACGGGATCAATGTGGCCGGCAACTGGACGGATTCCGGCGGGAGCCTGACGTCGAATAACAGCTTGGTGACTCTAAACGGAACCGATCAGACCGTTACTGGCGAAACTATTTTTTATCAATTGACGAAAGATATTTCAGCTACTGACTGCAGCGTCGGGGACGGCCATTGCACGTTGATATTTGAAAAAACAAAAACACAGATGATTACGGATGCGTTAACCCTCAAAGGGGCCGAAGGGAAATTGCTTTATTTGCGCAGTTCCGAAGATGACGGTGACAGTGACCCGATAGATCAATGGCTGATCAATCCCGGCAGCGTGACAAGCAGTTATGTCGATGTAAAGGATTCGAAGAATATCGGCGCGAATGCCATTGGAGTGACACGTTCGACGAATTCCGGAAACAATACCAATTGGGAATTTTTGTGCGATACCTATTACTGGATCGGTGGTACCGGCAACTGGTCGGATACGGCGCACTGGTCATGCGCTTCCGGTGATCCTTCGGGGGGCACGATTCCGACGGCGTTGAGTCCTGTGGCTTTTGATGTGAATTCGGGGGCGGAGGCGTTTATCTCGACGGTGGATACGGATTTCGGCGGAACATGTGCAAGCATTGCCCTTAATAATAGCAATGCGACAATTCTGCTGGCGAAGATTTTGACGGTAAGCGGAGATTTAAACCTTCAAGCAGGTGTTCTGGATGTCAGCGCGGAAGGGTGCAGCGGCTCAAGCTGTGCGCTCACGATTGGCGGAAATTTCACAAAGACAAATGGAACATTCCAGCCCCGAACCGGCTTGGTGACATTAAGCGGGACCGATCAAACATTGACGGGATCCGTCGATTTTTACAGTTTGAATAAAACGGTAGAAGTTGCAGATACGTTAACACTTCACGCGGGCGATACGTTCACGGCGTCGGGAACGCTGACATTGCAAGGTGCCGCCGATAATCGTTTAACGGTGGCAAGTGATACCAGTCCTGCCAAAGCTACTCTCCGCCTTTTGGAAGGCGGTGTTCAACAGTTGGATTATTTGACGGTGGATGCGATTACGTCTTCAACGCCGGGTTTAGAGATGATTCCCGACAATACGCCTCCCGAACAATGTACAAATATGGAAGCGGGAGACAATTGGAATTGCGGCGGCGAGACAACCACTGCCTATGTTTGGGATGGAGGTGCCGGGAATTCGGTTTGGAGTGACGGCAGAAACTGGAATTTGGGCCGCGCACCCGATTCCACAGGAGTTGTGTCGATTACCGACGCTGCTAACGACCCCGTGTTAGATACAACTGCTTCGATGGCATCGTTGACGATTCAGGAGGGAGCAGTATTGGATTTAGCCGATCAAAATCTGACTGTGAGCGGAAATTTTATTATCGGTGAAGAATCTGGCGCCGCAGAATTGTGGCTTGCCGGTGAACAGGATTTGCCGGCTGCCCCAACAATTTTTGCGGGTTCAACGGTGAAATACACAGGCGCAGGCGCGGAAATCGCAGATTGGGATTATCAGAATTTGACGATTGCGGGAACGGGCACTTTTACGCTTGGCGCAGCAGCAGATGTGGATGTGAATGCTCTGTTGACGGTTTCAAGCGGAACATTGGATCAGACGACGGGTACGCTAACCATCGGCGGCGGAATGACGATTGAAGCAACCGGTGCATTTGTGAAGGCGGATGGTGATCAGTCATTGACATTTGACGGGGCGGGCACGATCACGGACAACAACGGCAGCCAGAATCTGGGCGATATCACCATTTCGGCGAATATTCTGATTGGTGCGAATTTGACTGTGGAGAGTTTAACCGTATTGAGCAGCCAACTTGATATGGATACTAATAATTTGACGGTTACTGGTAATGTGGAAGTAACCGGCGGATCGTTGGCAGCCGGTCAAAACAACAATACAATTTCTGTCGGCGGAAACTTGGAAATTTCAGGAGCCGGATCTTTCAGCCATAATAACGGCGAAGTTATATTTACTGCGGCGGAAACAGGACACACAATCGTGACAACAGCAGGAACGCCGGCGAATGATGACTTCTACAAAATTACATTTAACAATGTCAACGGCGGTTGGACGCTTTCTGACAACCTTGAGGTGACGAATGATCTTACGATTACGGCCGGCGTGTTGACGGCCGGAAATAAAACGATCCAAGTCGGCGGAACGTGGACAAATGCCGGCGCCGCGAATTTTGTGTACGGAACGTCAACGGTGGAATTGATCGGCACCGGCCTGACGCAAACCATGAACGGAACGACGACATTTTACAATTTGACGAAGACGGTTGAGAGCGCAGCGAGCCTGGTGTTAGACACGGCGGGAATAAACAGGGTGAACGGTCTTCTGCAATTAAGCGGCGCTGCGGGACAACTTTTGACGGTAAAAAGCAGCGCGGCATCATTGGCGAAATTTTACGCGAGCAGTTCGGGTCCGAAAGCGACGATGGACCTCAATTATCTGCGGGCAGAATGGATTGATTCAAATGACGGGCTGACGATGATCGCGAGAAATTCGACAAAAGATGCGAATGCGCTCAATTGGGATATTGCGGCGGCATCTGATTTTACATGGGATGGTGCGATAGATACAGACTGGAATAAGGCAGGGAACTGGGATCGCGGAACTGTTCCGGCAGGGGCGGATGCGGTGATTATTGTAGACGCTGAAAATGAGCCAATTATTCCGCTGAGTACGACGCTCGGAGGTTTGACGATACAGGAAGGCGTCATTTTGGATTTAAGCGGAAAAACGCTGACGGTGAATGGGGGATTTTCAAATAACGGCACCATTAAACTGAACGGAAACGAAGACATTTCGGCGCCGACAAACGGCGATGGTTCAATGGTGGAATATATAGATCAAACCACCGGCAGGAATGTGAAAGATTGGACGTACCATGATTTAAAAATCAGCGCCGGCGCCGGGGTGACCTATACAATGATTTCAAGCGAAACCCTGGGCGGTGATTTGACCGTTTCGAGCGGAACGCTGGACATATCTACGCAAACATTAGAAGTAACCGGAACATTGACGATTAACGGCGGGACGCTGATGGCGACAAACGGAGAGCTGCATGCAAAAAGCCATCTAAATTTAGCAAGCGGAACTTTCCACGCACCATCCGCAACGGACGATACGTCGTTTACCGTGACAGGCAATTGGACGAAAGCAGGGGGCGCAACCTTCGACAATGGAACGACCGGCCGGTTGGTTTTGGATGGAACAGATCAAACAATTAACGGTTCGGCGACATTCAATGAATTGAAAAAAGTCGTGGAAACGGCGCGGACGCTCACTTTCCAGAATGGCACGACGCAAATCATCAGCGGTGCGTTGACGCTAAATGGCGTTTCAGGGCAAATTTTGAGTTTGCGAAGTTCGACAACCGGGCAGCAGTGGTCCATCAATCCTCAAGGAACACGCACCATCAGCTTTGTCGATGTCAAAGATTCGAATAATCTCAATGCGACAAATATCGCAGCCTCAAGCGGCATTAACAGCGGTAACAATACAAAGTGGGGATTTATTTGCGATACTTATTACTGGATCGGCGGCGCCGGAAATTGGTCGGATTCAGCGCACTGGTCATGCAGTTCAGGCGGGACAACATCTAATACTGTTCCTGCTGCATCTCACAATGTTTATTTTAACGCGAGTTCCGGGAATGGAAGTTATACATCAACCGTTGATGCAAGCTTTGACGGACAAGTGACAGGTTTATATTTGAGCACCGGATTTACCGGAACCGTAAGTTTGGGAAGAAGTTTGACGGTGACAGGCGCAATTGATAACGCCGCCGGAACGTTTGACCTCAACGGACAATCACTTGACGCTACCAATGCGACTTTCTCCAATGCGGGTACATTTCAGCTAAGGGGTACTGAAACAATCACGGGATTAACGCAGGATACGGCGAAAGGAACATGGAAATATGTTGGCGACGGACAGACAGGGAATCTTAGAATTAAGGATTTCGGCCAGACGGATTATTACAACCTAGTGATCAATGATCCGAATGCGAATAAACGAACGTTCCGCACTATTGCTAATCTCACGGCAGCGGGAGCGCTCGATGTGACAGCAGGGACGATTGATGTTTCTACGAATTTCAGCAAATTAACCATAGGCGGGATCTTGACCATTAATGGAGGCACGCTTTCCGCCGACGGCGGTGACATTGATGCGAACGGGAATTTGGTTCTCTCCAGCGGAACACTGACCGCGCCAACTGCGGCAGATGACACATCATTCACATTAGCCGGTAATTGGACCAAATCCGGAGGGACGTTCACCCAGAGCACGGGGCGTCTTGTTCTGGATGGGACAGATCAAAGTATTAATGGTTCCACTACGTTTTACCAATTGACAAAAGCGGTAACGTCCGCGAGTACGTTGACCTTTCAAAACGGGGTCACGCAAACCATTTCAAACGCATTGACCTTAAGCGGTGCTGCCGGGCAGTTATTAAGCTTGCACAGTTCCACAACGGGACAACAGTGGTCCATCAATCCGCAGGGTACCCGCTCCATTAGTTTTGTTGACGTTAAAGATTCCAATAACACAAATGCAACAGCTATTTCTCACAACAATACCACAAACAGCGGTAACAATACAAACTGGGGGTTCGACTGTGCGAGTACCTTCTATTGGATTGGCGGCTCCGGAAACTGGAATGACCAGTCGCATTGGTCGTGTACCTCGGGAGGATCTGCGACCACTTCTCTCCCGGACGCGACCAAATCGGTTGCCATCGATTCAAATTCCGGGAATCCCACCGTTACCATTAATGTGACTCCACTGACCATTGTCAATTTAACTGTCGGCTCCGGAACGATTAATGCTGGTAATAATAATAGTCTAACGGCTTCTGCAGTCACACTAAATGGCGGTGACCTAATTGGTGGTTCCGGCACAAGCTCGATGACATTTACGTCTCTTACGCTCTCGGATGCAAACAGTGATTTCCGCGCGCCGACGACCATTAGCGCAGGTTACACACACACCGCGGGAACGGCGGATTGGCTGACGAATGCCTCCACATGTACGAGTTCGTCCTTCCGAGGAAGCACCACAGATACGTTTTATAATTTGGTCCTACCGATTTCCGGTAGTTACACCGACAACATCCAAACGGCTGATATTACGGCTAATAATAATTTTACGATTTCCAGTTCAGGGACGCCGTCTTGGATGATGCGCGGGAAATCGATTACGGTTCTTGGGGATTTTCAAAGCGATGCATACTCTTTTGATGCATACGCCTATGGAATGTCTGGTACTAGCACATTGAATGTAGGAGGAAGCTTAACAGTCAATGCTGCTTATGTATGGGGGTCTCCTATAATCAACATGACAGGGACAAGTTCAGGGAAGACAATCAACTGCCCGTATGCTTCTATAATAAATATCAATGGCGTGGGTGGTTATTGGACCCTTGCAAGCGCTTTAACATCTATCGGGACGATTAATCTCAATGCCGGAACGTTAGATGTTAGCGCGAGTAATTATGGTATTAGTACAAAAAATTGGAATTCGAATGGTGGTATTTTTGTTCCGCGTTCCGGAACGGTAACGTTTACTACCGTGGGAAGTGTAAATTCTTCGGGTACCATTTTCAATAATGTCGTTATCAACTGGTATGCAAACACAACGTTGGCAAGTGATTTAAATCTGACGGGTCAACTTACTCTTTCAGGAAATCTTGATGTGAGCCCCAATAATTATACGATTTACGCAGGAACATGGACTGGCAGCGCGGGTATTTTAAATCCCCGGAACGGTACTGTCGTGATCAATCGGGCCGTGAATTCAAATTTGGGGGCATTGAACAGCTCATTTTACAATCTTGAGATCAACAAACCTTTGGGGAATACGGTTACACTGTCTCCTGATCCGTTGTATGTTACCAACAACTTGACCATTACTTCCGGGACTCTTTCTTCGAACAACCGAAACATTTATGTCGGGGGAAATTGGACCAATAACGGCGGTTTCACCGCCGGGACGGGAACGGTTTTTTTAACCGGAACGAATCAAACCATCGCTGGAACCACTTCCTTTTATAAATTGTCAAAAGTCGGATATACAACCGCAACACTTTCATTTCAAAAAGGAACCACACAGAGCATTACGAATAATCTTGCTTTGATCGGTGCGGCGGGAAATCTTTTGTCACTCCGGAGTACGGAGGATGACGCGGATGAGGATGCAGCTGATCAATGGTTCCTTGACGTCTCGGCCCCCGCATTTCAATTGTCGTATCTGGATGTTAAAGATTCGTATGTGTTGACTTTGCCTGCCTTAAACGCTGCTTACAGTAATAACTCTGGAAATAACGTCGGGTGGTCATTTGCGCCTTTTTATTGGGTCGGGGGTGCTGGCGGCGGAAACTGGTCTGATGCATCCAAATGGGCTACCAGTTCCGGTGGGCAAGGCGGTGGCGGTGTTCCGACGGCGAATGACACTGTCATTTTTGATTCTTTATCGGGGGCCGGGGTGTCAATTGCTGATAGCGGTTTTTCGCCGGCGAGTATCGCAAATATCATTTTGGATACCGGTTTTCCCGGAACGGCCAGGTTGGGAAAAGCATTGACCGTATCCGGCAATGTTGTCCTAAAGGCGGGAACGTTAGATATGAGTAGTAGCAACTATGCATTGGCGGTAACAGGGGATTGGCTTAATGACGGCGGAACATTCAACGGTCGAGCGGGGACGGTGACATTGAATTCGATTGTTTCGGGAAGGGTTTTAAGGCCCGGCGCCTCTGCATTCTATAACCTCACTTTGAATGGCCCCAGCGGCGGAACAAACGATACGAATGGCGGTTATTGGACATTGGGAAGTAACATGACGGTCAACAATAATTTGACGGTTACCTATGGCAGTTTGGATGTGAGTGACAACAATTACGGCATTACGATTGCAGGAAACTGGACTTTTTCTAATAAGAGTAAATTCTATGCGAGGCAAGGGACAGTTACTTGGACAGGTGCGGTTGCTGCGCCGACTTTGAATAGAGGTGCGTGGGGTAGTACTAGTGATAATCTATTCTACAACTTGGTCGTGAATAAATCTGCAGGAAGTTTGACTTTAGCAGGTTACGCCCTCTATGTGACAAATGATTTAACCATTAGTTCGGGAGGTTTGGATGTAAGTGCTTCAAATTATGGCATTGCTGTTTATGGATCTTGGTCGAATGCAGGAACATTCACAGCCAGATCGGGAAGCGTCGCGTTGGGGGCATCCGGGCAATCTGGAACTTTAACTCCCGGCAATTCATCTTTTTATAGCCTGAACATACAAACAGGTAGCAATGTTACGCTTGGTGGTAATTTGATTGTTACAACTATTTTCTATAACTACGGCACGTTGGATGTATCGGCGAACAATTTTTCAATGACAGTGCCTCAGTGGGATGGCAGCACCAGCGGTTCTTTTAACGCAAGACAAGGGACAGTGACCTTTTCAGCCACTGCTGCAAAAACCATTAAGACTTATAACGCCTCCTTCTATAATGTGAATTTTAATAGCGCAGGTATTACTTGGACTTTGTCTAATTATCCGCTTACTGTTGCAAACAATTTGACAATTACTGCCGGCACCTTAAGCACAAGTGGTAATGCGGTGAATGTCAGCAGGAATTGGTCGAATAGCGGTACATTCACGCATGGGAACGGGACCGTCACTTTAAATGGTACCAATCAGACGATTTCCGGGAATACTACCTTTTTTTCGTTGAACAAAACAGTGTCCTCAGCCGATGCATTAATTTTTCAGAAGAGTTCCACCCAAACCATATCTGGCACATTGACTTTGCGAGGTGCTGCCGGGGCGTTATTGTCTCTGCGAAGCAGTGAAAATGACGGCGATAATGATGTTGCCGATCAATGGACGATTAATCCTTCGGGGACGCGCACTATTTCCTATGTAGATGTGAAGGATTCAAATAACTCCAATGCAACCGCAATCACCGTTTATCAAAGTACCGATTCGGGAACGAATACGAACTGGAGCATTTCGGATACTCCGACTTATTATTGGGTGGGTGGTACTGCGAGTTGGTGTAATAGCTCTTCGTGGGCAACCAGTTCTGGAGGCCCGGGCGGGGCAGGAGCGCCCACGTCGGGAACAGATGTGGTATTCGATGGGAATTCAGGCTCAAGCTCAATGCAGACTAATTGTTGGCTTACGGCGAGAAATGTTACGATTACTGCCGATTACCCCGGACAGATATCATTGAGCGTTGGTATGACGGTTTCGGGAAACTTTACAATGAACGGTGGGTCGTTGGCACAAAATAATAGGAATATCGAATTGTCTGGAAATTGGTCAAGGTCTGGGGGGGCGTTTACGGTATCGACTGGTGCCGTATTATTGCTTGGAGGAGATCAATCCATTTCTGGAAGTAATACATTTTATAACTTAACAAAAACAGTTACGTCTGCAAAGACGCTGACGTTTCAAAAGGGATCGACTCAAACGGTTATGGGTACGTTGACCCTGACCGGAAGTGCCGGTGCGCTATTATCGGTACGGAGCAGTGAAGACGACGATGACAATAGTGCCGACGATCAATGGAACGTTGACCCGACACACACAAACGTTCAATATGTTGATCTGAAGGATTCGAATAATATTTCTGAGATTACAAGGCCGGCGGTTAACAGTACGGACGCGGGAACCAATACGGATTGGGATTTCTCCGGCACCTATTATTGGGTCGGCAGCCCAAGCGGCGGAAATTGGTCGAATTCATACAATTGGGCATCGACCTCAGGCGGCCCGGGCGGAGCCGGCGTGCCTGATACGAGCACTGAATCAGCATATTTTGATGGGAACTCAGGGGCAGGCTCTGTCAGCATGAATTCTACTGCCACAACGATTAAGGACCTTACCGCAGATGAGGGGTTCGGGGGGACCATCTCTCTTGGGGCGAACTTAACTGTTTCCGGAGATTTTGCGATGTCAGGAGGCAGTTTTTCAGTAAATGCTAAAACCCTTACGGTTGCGGGTGGATGGAGCAACTCTGCTACGCTCAATTCGTATACAGGGAGCGTTGTGTTTTCGGCCACTTCAACTAAATCCGTCAGTCCCGGAGCGTCGGCATTTAATAACCTTACTCTTAGCGGATCGGGGGGGGTGTGGCAGGTGATGGCCGGACAAAATTTGACGGTGAACAATACGTTGACCCTGACGAATGGGACATTGGATATCAGCACCAACACAGCGACATTGACATCGAACGGGACATTGTCGATTGCCGGTGGAACACTTGATGCGACAGGCGGCACCATCGATGCAACGGATGTATCGATTACCAGCGGGACATTAATTGCTCCGGACGGCGAGCGGTTTACAGTTGCCGAAGATTGGACATACAGCGGCGGTACGTTTACGCCCTCAACCGGGACGGTAACCTTTGACAGCGCAAGTGCCAGTGTGCTGACGGGATTTACGACATTTAATCATTTTAAATGTACGACTGCGGGAAAGACGATCACTTTCGAGCCGAGCACTACGCACGCGAATATTATTGCCGGAACGTGGACAATAAACGGGGTGCAAGACAATAACATTGTATTGAACCGCTGGACAAGCGGCACCGGCCGCTGGCGGATCGATCCTCAGGGCGAGCGCAATATTTCCTACGTGACTGTTTCCAATTCAAACAATATTAATGCAACGGTGATGACACATTCCAATGCGTCGAATGGCGGCAATAACGTTAACTGGGGCTTTGCGGGATTCAATATCACGGGAACGGTTTATACGTCTGACGAGGTCACGCCCATTGCCTCCGCCGCGGTGGCAATGCGGATTGACGGAACGGGGCTTGCCACCACGACAACGGATGCGGTCGGGGCTTTTAACTTTAATAATGTTTCCGCGGTTGCGGGCCAGACACTGACATTTTATTTGACCGGTGCAACAAAGGGAAATACGGTTGCTATTACGGATGGCACGACAAATATTACAGACATAGCGATTATGGGCGCGCATGTGATTGTCCGGAATGACAGTGCGGCGGCGGCAATTGCGATTCCGGATTTAGTTGATTATGACCGCGCGAGCCCGAACGGGAATGATACGACGAATATGTTGTTTGATGCGGTTTCTGGTTCTCCGAATACGTTGACTCTCAGTGCGGTGGCGGGTACCGAACTTTGGATTCAAGCGGGTGACATCTTTGTGCCGGGTGGAAATGTGACGACGGGAACGGGCGGTATTGATTTGAATGGTACATGGAATGGCGGCGACGGCTCCGGAACGATTACGATGAATGGAAATTTTGATGCGGTTGGCGGAACGTTAACCAATCCGCCGACAAACCAGATTTTTAGTGTTGCGTGCACCATTACGGGGAACCTGACATTTAATAATTTGGAATTTACCGCTGCTGCAGCGCGTACGTATACATTGCTCGGTGCGAATGTCATCGCGAATGGGACATTGACTCTATCCGGTGCCGGTGCACTGACGCTGAACACCGGGAATCTTTATGCGCGCGGAGCTGCTATCAATTACACCAATACGGCCGCCAATGCCGCCAGTGGTGGGACGGCAAAGCTGATTATTGACGGCACGGGAGATCAAACATTGACCAGCAATATAACGATTACGCAAGGCGGACTGCCGCAGGTTTGGATCAATAAAACAGCCGGGGATTTGACGCTGACCGGAAACATCGTTTCCAACAATAGCTGGACATTTACACGTGTTGGCGGAACGTTCAGCGTTGCCAATACAACCATTGCGTTCCAGGCATTATCGGGCACTTCTACAATTACAGGGAGCCAAACGCTGAATGATGTTCAGTTTAACGGATTTACCTCGGCAAGGACGTTTACATTTGCCTCCGGAACGGTATTAACGGTCCCGGGGACGCTAACGATTGGCGGAAATAATGGCGTGACCATTAACACGAATGATTCGGACGGCATTGAAATAAATGCCAAAGGGAATATTACCGTGACAAATACGTTTGCGGGCGGTGGTGGGACGGCGACGATCAACATTGTCGCAGGTGCGGGTGAAGGGGCAAGTTCAGACGGTAATCAGACGTTAACCAGCAGCGGCGCGGCAGGTCAGGGCCGTTTGCCGAAAATCGAGGTCAATAAAACTGCTGGAACGCTTACGCTTTGTGCTTCCGCAAACTGCACCATTTCTTCCGGACAAAACTGGACATATACTGCCGGAACGGTAGATGCGATTACAAACAATTCGACGGTTGGATTTTATGTGTCATCGACACTGGATGGACAAGGTGCGGCAGCAACGATGTCATTTGGAAATATTATCGTTGGTGTAGCCTCGATTACATTGGGTGGCAATTTAGATGTTGAAGGAAATGTGACGATTAATGCGGCTTCTACATTGTCTACCGGCGGTAGTACATTCAACATCAATGTCGGCGGGAACTGGACGAATGCGGGAACCTTCACTTCGGGCGCAGGCGTTTATAATGCGGATCCGGCGCTGACGAAGAGTACCGTATTTTTTGACAACCCGTCTGCCGGAGCTAACACGGCTACTATTAATACCGGCGGAACAACGGACGTTTTCGACTTCCAGCATTTCACAGTGAACAAGCCAGGCGGGACACTGCAATTGATTACGAATCATTTGGGTGTGAACGGTACGCTGACGGTTACGGACGGTATTTTTGATTTAAATGGAAAGAATGTGATTGATGGCTCCGGCGCCGGTGCGCCGACCCGTGGAAATATTGCAGGAACCATTAAATTAACAGGAAACGAAACTTTGTTCTGGGCGGCGAATGATATTGATAGCGGTACTTATTCATATGCGGGCGATAACACAGCCGGGAATCTGACGATTAAAGATTTCGGCGCGACGGATTATTACAATTTGGTGATTAATGATATCAATGCGACAAAGCGGACATTTATTGCGGGGGGAGCACTCACGATTGCCGGTACACTGAATGTCACTTCGGCAACGTATAACGCAAACGGTCAAATTACAACCGTAACGGGTCTTGCAACTGTTAACGGCGGAACTTGTACCGCGGGTGTCGCACAACAAAACTTTAACGGCGGCCTTACAATTTCAAGCGGCTCTTATACGGGCGGTGCCGGAAATACGGATGTGAACGGTAACTTTACGCTTTCCGATACCGGAACGATGACAGCGCCGAACGGAGACCGGTTTACCGTTTCCGGCGACTGGATACATACGGGCACATCTGTCTTCGATCACAATACCGGAACCGTTCGTTTCGACGGAACGAATCAAGCGATCAGCGGAACAAATACATTCAATCATTTAATGAAGATTGAACCGACGAATGATTCGACGGATGTGACATTGACGTTTGACAATGCTGCCACGCAAACGATTTTGGGTACGCTGACATTGGATGGTTTGGATACGGACGACCGGATTAATTTGCGGTCGAATGTTCCGGGAGCCCAGTGGCTGCTTGCGGCGATGGGAGCGTTTGCGATTGATTATGTGGATGCGCAGGATAGTGATGCTCGCAGTGGATTATTCGTCCAGCATACCAACGCGATCGATAGTGGCAACAATTTGAATTGGGGGTGGGTGACGCTACGAGGCATTTTTTATTTGCAAGATGGAACAACGCCCGCAACGTCGGGGAACGGTGGCATTTGTGACGGAAATGCGGAAAATATTTCGCTTCGGGTAAACGGCGGAAGCGTAACAACGGCAAGCTGCTCTGCGACGGACGGAAGTTTCACGGTGCTTGGTGTAAAAGCCAATGCCGGTGACCGGCTGACCGTCTATTCGACCGGTTCGGCAAAAGCGAATACGGTAACAATCACCGACGGAATTTCTCCGCTAACAAATTTACATCTTATTCAAAATGCCGTGATTCTGCGTTCCGATAACGGGGCCAATCCGGTTGCGATTCCGAATCTGATTGATTACGACAACGACCAGGATGCCGTGAATATGCTTTACAACGCGGACAACGGAATCCCGAAAATCCTGACGGTCGAAAATGGTGTTAAACTCCTGATCAATGCCGGTTCGACATTTTCGCCGAACGGAAATGTAATTGTCGGAACAGGCGGATTGGAAATCAGCGGAACCTTTGCACCGGCGGGCGGCACGCTTCGTGTGGATGGAAGTTTTACGATTAAACCTGCCGCATCCTTTACGGCTGACGGACTTAATTATAATATTTTTGTTGCCGGCGATTGGACGAACCAGGGAAGTTTTGTGTCCGGCACGGGAGTGGTTAATTTCGTCAATCCGATTGCCGGCCCAAATACCACAAAAATCATTAGTGGCGGGACGGAAGACAGTCAGGATTTCAACACGGTTGTCATTAATAAAGCCACCGGAACGGTACAGCTTGATACGAATCATTTGGACGTTGACGGAGAACTGACTCTGACGGCCGGGACGCTCGATCTGAACGGGCACAACATTTCGTCTGCCACAGCCATTAATAATTCCGGCAATATTCAACTTCAAGGCAGTGAAAGCCTTTCAGTCCTCTTAACAAACCATGAAGGTTCCATCGTGACTTTTGTCGGTGACGGAGATTCGGCGGCAACGACGCACATTCTTACGGATATTGCAACGACGTTCCATCATTTAACGGTCAATGATCCATCCGAAACAAATCAAGACACGTTTCAACTTGGGGCGCCTCTTGTTGTGGCCGGTGATTTGAATATTACGGCCGGAACATTGGATGCGAGCGAGAACAGTTTTCAGATCAATGTGGGCGGAAAGTGGCTGAATGCGGGAGCGTTTAATGCGCAGGCCGGCAAAGTCTTGTTAAATGCGCAGGCCGGTCAGCTTCAACTTGCGCCCGGAATTTCCGCATTTCATGATTTAACGTTTGATGACGGGGGCGGGGCCGCTATTTTTATTCTGCAAGGGCCACTAACCGTCAGCGGCGATTTAACCATTACCGGCGGCACGTTGGATGCCCAATTAGACGGAAACTTCCCAATAAATGTAGCGGGCAACTGGGTTAATCGGGATGTATTTTTACCGCGGCAGAACATGGTAACGCTAAACGGAACCGGCCAATCGATATTGGGCGAGACGACTTTCTATGATTTAAAGAAAAATGTGGCGGTGGCGGATACGCTCACGTTTGAAGCCGGTAAACTGCAGATTGTTTTACACACGACGGATCTGAAGGGCACGGAAACGGGAAATATTTCGCTGGTGAGCAGTGAGCCTGAAACCCAATGGAAAATCGACCCGCGCGGGACGAGAGTGGTTAGTTGGATCAGCATTACGGATTCATTAAATGTCAATCCGGCGCCGGTGATTACGTACGGACAGCATGCGATTGACGGCGGACGGAATATGAATTGGAAATTCGGGGTAGAGATTGTACTTCAGGGAACGGTTTATTCCGATGCGGGCGTGACGCCGCTTGCCGGTGCGCGGGTGAATTTGGCGGACAAAGGCGCGTTTGCTTATGGGTTCGGTTTGGGAAATCATATTGTCACGAATCAAAACGGCCAATATGAAATGCATATGTTTGTTCTTGCCGGCGATTTGGTGACCGTTTTTGTTGAACCTACATGCACAAGTTGCGATCCGTTTAACGGAAATTATGTGCCGCCGTCTAATTTCAAAAAAGGTGTTTTAACGTTTGTGACGGACGCAGGAAGCAAGAGCGGAATGGATATTTACCTGAATCACGTGATTATCCGCAATGAATACAGTTCTGTCATTCCGATCATCGATTTTGACAGGATGCATCAAGGATTTAATGGCGGCGAGGCGTGCGTGCCGAATCCCAATAATCCGGCGGGCGGTTGCGCGACGGGAACGAATCCCACCTTTGGGCAATATATGGGATTTACGCCCAGGACAACCAATGGCCAAAAGAAATTGTTCTTTGGGGAGGGATTAAAGCTTTTTATTTGGCCGGGAACGGTTTTCAAGGCCAGTGAAGAAACCGAATTTCCGGATGTGGACATGCGCGGGACGTTGGTGGGCGTTGAAGGGAAACCGATGGACGTGACGGGAGATTTTTCTCTCGCTAACGGATCTACATTCACACACAACAATGCGCCTGTCCATTTTAACGGAACAGGAACGCACAAGATTGCGCCGAAAGGAAATGTGTTTAAAGACGTCGTGTTTGGCGGCGGCGGAACATATCAATTTGACGATTCAAGCGAAATGACGGTGGAAGGTGACTTTGCGGTGACGAGCGGTACGTTTGTGGCGGATGACGATCAGAATCTGATTGTGAAGGGGGATATGACGATTGCGAACGGCGCTTCATTTACGCCTTCGACAGGTGACGGGAAAACATGGGTCCAAGGCAACGTGACGATTACGGATAGCAACACCACGAAACAGAACCTCGGGAAATTAGTGATCGGAGCTTCTCCTGAAACGGTAGAGCTCGGATCTGACATTCTGACAGAATCGGTTACGATTAATGAGACGGATACGTTAGTCACGAATGGTTACGATATCGAAATTACCGGTTCTGACGGCTTGACGGTTGCGGGAACGTTGGACGCATCCGATGCCGGATCTGAAAATACCATCATCACCGTTGCCGGAAAACTTGAAATCGATCCGGATGCAACATTCACCCCCGGAAATTCGACGATTGAAGTGAACGACAGCGGTTCGGTTGCCATGACACTAAACGGCGCTGAACTTTACAATTTTACGGAAAGCGGAACGGGAACGGTTGAGCTGCAGGATGCATTGGTGGTGAACGGAGATTTTACCAATTCATCAACGGGAACATTTGATCCGAACGGAAAAGATATTACGGTGTCCGGTAACTGGAATTTTGCGACGGGGACCTTTGCGCATACAACGGAAACAGTGACATTAACGGGAACAGCGGCAGCCGAGCTGATATCAACCGGGAATTCATTCTACAATTTAGTGATCGAAAAGTCAGGCGTTGGCGATGCGGACGATGTGAATGTGTCCACAAAAAATCTGGTGGTGAATGGGACACTCACCATTTTAGACGGCGAACTGGTTCAGGAGGAAAATGTTGAGTTAAATGCTTATAAAGTGGTGATTGAAACAGACGGCGCATGGACCCATGCGGGCGGCAGTTCATCGGACGAAGCCACCATTACGATCGGTGAAGGCGGGCTCGTGAATGCGGGAACAGTGAGTCTGAACGGCGCGGGCGGCGCTTCCGGCGGCGGAGATTCCGATGTAATTAAAATCCGGTCGACGGTGGAAGGCGTTCAGCGGTTGTGGTCCGGAACAGGAACGTTTGCGTGTTTCGATGTGGACGTCAAAGATCAAAAATCGGAAAAAATAATTGATTGCTATAGCGGTACCAATTCGGGAAATAATACGAATTGGCTATTCCATCAATCCCTCGACCATTTCGTGGTGACGTCTACGAGTCCGGGAACGATCGCAAGCGGAAATACGATAACGGTCCGCGTCACGCCATACGACAATGGCGGCGTTCCGATTTTAGCGACTTATTCCGGGGAAAAATCCATTACGTTTAGCGGCCCGACGGCAACGAACGGGAAAACGCCTTTTGCGCGGGACAAGAACGGGATTGTGGTCAATATCGGCTCTTCGACGTTGCTGGATTTTCTGTGCGGCGGAGGAAGTTGTAAGGCGGAAACGGATGTAACGCTCTATACTGCCGAAACGGTCTCTTTGGATGCAAGTGACGGGACGTATGATTCGACGGGAAGCGCCGATTATGATTTAGATCTTGTGGTCGGTTCACTGACCGCCTCGGCAATCCAGTTTTCGACCGCACCGGCCCCGGCATCGATTTTTGCTGGAAGTGTATTTACGACTCAGCCGGTGGTTTCGATCTTGGACGAAGCCGGAAACGCCATTTCTTCGGATTCAATCTCCCGGATTAAGCTGACGGCAGTTTTGGCTTCGGACGGAACAACCGTAGCTCCGGGGACTTTGTCATCAAGTGCACTCGATGAAGATAACACGATCACCGTCACCGGCGGTGTGGCCACTTTTTCAAACGTGTCTTACAACGAAGGCGGCGTGATTAAATTGAAAGCGGAACTGGTCGGGAATGATTTAATCGCCCCCGTTTTATCAAGTGAAATTACTGTGACTTCAACCAGATCGGAGATCCATTTTGTGAATGTGAGCGGAATCGAAGTGTCGAATTATTCGATCGGTGACTATGTCTATGTGAAAGTTCTGGATGCGGACCGGAATCGGGATCCGTTAGTTAAAGATGCGATCAAAGTAACGGTGAGCAATCCGGCAACAGGCGATTCTGAGGAAATTAACTTGCTTGAAAGCGATGTCGATAGCGGTATTTTCATCAATACGAGTTCCGTACCGTATAATCCATTTCCGACCGTACAAAACCGGACGGGGCATGTAGATAACGGGACCCTTGAGGTGAGCGGCGGAGGAGATTTGGTGACGGTGACCTATACGGATTCGAATGACAGTACGGATACCAGCACGGATACGGTGACTTTTGGTTCAGTGAGTTATTTGATAGAACTTCTCACTCAAGGACTGGTAAAAGCCGGCACGCCGTTTGATGTAAGGATTTCTGCTGTTGAAACCGGGGCGGGCGGAAATAAAGCGGTTGTGTCTTACAGCGGAACGGCCAATTTGGGAGTGCAATATATTAACCCTACGGCCGGGACCAAGCAGTTCGTGCCGGCCGTCGTGTCCAACTTTTCAGGCGGGATTGCCACGGCCTCGCTTCAATATGACGATGCCGGAATCATTCAAGTGCTGGCAAGTGACAGCGCGGACGGGGTGATTAAGGGCGTCTCGGGAAATCTCACGGTTATTCCGTATGAATATAAAGTGGTGGTAGATGAAAAATCATTCGCCGTCGGGAAAGATTTTGAAATGACGGTGACGGCGGTAAATCAAAGCGGGGAAGTGACTTCGAATTATGACGGCGCAGCAGATGTGACGGTTGTGACTGAAGACGGCGGAACAGTCGAAAATCTTGCCGTAACCAATTTGAGTTCAATATCAAACGGTACCGTTACATTGACCAACCGGTTTAACGCCTGGGGGGAAGTATCTTTGAAAGTAATCGATACACAATATCCGGAATTGCTTTTCGGAACATCCGAATCCGTCTCGTTTGTTGCTTCCAAGTTTCAGATCGAGCTTTCAAAGCCGGCGGATGCTTCGCGGGCACAAGCTGATCTTTATACTTATTATGACGGAGAGAAATTCACGGCAACCGTGAGTGCGTTTGATTTCAATAATCAGGCAATCACGAACTATGCCGGGAAGATTGGACTATCTTCCGGAGTCGAGTTGGGGCTACCCGAAGAATATGAATTTACAGGTTCTGATCAGGGGATCCACGTTTTCAACATCATCGGGCCCGGAGATTTGCCTGAGTTTTCAATTACAGCCGAGGATGCTGATGCCGAGGGAGAATCGTCTCCTAAAGCAGAGGTGGTTAAAGCGACTATCGTGATTGAATCGTCTTACGGAGCGCTGAACGAGCCGGTGAAGGTGACGATAAAGGTGGTTGATTCCAAGGGGCAAGTGATTAAAACCGATTCGACGCGTGTGACAGTTCAATATTATTTGCCGGAAGGAAAGCCGGTCGGGCAAACCGGAGATTCGCTGCTTCCGTCGTTAACGCTGCCAAAGCAAACGGAATTTGTGATGAAAAATGGAGTTTGTACTTTCGAGATGAAATCTTCGGCCGTTGAAACGATTTACGTGGGTGCGGCTGTGATGCCGGAATCGGCCGTCACTGTTTCTGAAAAGAGGGGCGTTATTAATTTCGGATCCGTCGGGAGCCGGAATTTGAGGATTGTTACATGGAAAGAAATGCCGGCTGAAATGAAACCGCCGGAAAAGAAATAAATTTCAACGTGAATTCTGCGCTTTTTATGGTGTAATAATCACAACTCTTTGACAATGAATGATTTGTCATCCCCGAATGTTTCTATCGGGGATCCATATTTTTTCTGGATTCCCGCTTAAAGCTTGCGGGAATGACATAAATTTTGCAAAACACAAAATTTAAATCAAGGGTGTCATGGCTTTGATTGGGCACTTTTTTCTTGATTTAATGAGGGGTTCAGGTTAAATTGTCAAAATTGTAATTCTGAAACACAAAGCTCATCATATCATCATAACCAACGGGTTGATTCGTGATTGAAAAGGAATTAGAAACGTATCTGAAAGAAAAACTTTCCTCGGGGCATATGTTAACGCAACCCGAAAAAGACAAGCTTTTTGAAGAACGCGGTAAAGCAGGAAAACGTTTTATTGATGTTTTGCCGTGTCTCGAAGGTCGTTCCCGAGTAGAAGTTCTTAAGCTGATCAGTGAATTTTACCGCATTTCATTCCTTGATTTGGATCAAATTCCTTCTCTTGATCCCGAAACGATTAAATTGATTCCTGAAAAATTAATCCGTTACTTCAAAGTTTTACCGATCAAAAAAGAAAAGAACGTTTTGACTATGGCCATGATTGATCCTCTTGATGTCGTTCTGCTCGACCGCCTCGGACAATATGCCAAGTGCGAAATTTCTCCGGTTTTTTCCGATGAAGAAGCCATTCTCCGAAAAATCAATCAACTCTTTGGGACGGAAGATCATCTTGGGAAAGCCATCCGTGGAATCGGAGGAGATGGCGGTTCAGTTTCCGGAGAATCGAAAGATAAAATCATAGGCGAATCAACCCAGAATGCGCCCGCTGTTAATATTGTCAATTTACTGATTGAAAAAGCACTCGAAAATCATGCAAGCGATATTCATTTGGAGCCTGCGGAAAAGGCATTGTACGTGCGTTACCGGATTGACGGGGTTTTGTACGATTATTCGCCCCTGCCTCCGAAATCGATGGAATCGTCAATTATTTCCCGCATCAAAATTATGGCCAATATGGATATTGCCGAAAAACGGCTGCCTCAAGACGGACGGATTCAATATCAGATGAAAGATAGAGACGTGAATCTTCGTATCTCCACCTTCCCGACCATTTATGGTGAAAATGTGGTCATCCGTGTCTTGGACCGGTCAGAGTCTGTAATTTCGCTTGAGGATCTCGGGATGCAGCAACAGGCATTGATTCAATTCGAAAAAATCCTTCAATATCCGCACGGAATTATTTTAGTCACGGGTCCGACCGGTAGCGGAAAAACAAGCACGTTATACGCTTGTTTAAACCGAATTAATTCCGTCGAGAAGCATATCATTACCTTAGAAGATCCGGTTGAGTCCCGGTTGGAAAGAGTCCGGCAATCACAAATTGATCTGAAAAGCGGGTTGACCTTCGCCAAGGGATTGCGTTCGATTATGCGACAGGATCCCGATGTGATTATGATCGGTGAAATCCGTGATTTGGAAACGGCAACGATTGCCATTCAAGCCGCATTGACGGGGCATCTGGTGCTAAGCACCTTACACACCAACGATGCGCCGGCAGCCATTACCAGGTTGCTTGATATGGGGGTCGAGCCATTTTTGATTTCGTCATCTCTAAGCTGTGTCATCGCGCAGCGGCTTGTTCGTAAGCTGTGTACTCATTGCAGAAAACCGTATCTCCCTGAAAAAGCATTATTAATGGAAGTGAGCGGTCACATCGGAGCAAAGAATGTTAAATCCGAGTTCTATGAAAAGGTCGGTTGTGACCGATGCAAAGGAACGGGTTATCAGGGAAGAACGGGCATATTTGAGTTCATGGTTCCAACGGATGATATTCGCGCGTCTATTGTTAAAAAAGAATCCGCGGAAGTCATTAAAAGAAAAGCGATTGCGCTTGGCATGAAAACCTTAAAAGAAGAAGGCCTCCTCAAAGCCCAGCAGGGCGTTTCCACCATCGACGAGGTCCTGAGAGTGACACAGGACTCGTAGTCCGGTTGCCCTCACCCCTACCCTCTCCCACGGGGAGAGGGTAGGGGTGAGGGGATTTTAGTAATCACTTCAATGGCAGTATTTGTTTAGCGTTTTGAAGCGATTATCTGTAAAAGGGCCTCTGATTTTTTGTCATTCCCGCGAAAGCGGGAATCCAGAAACTGTGGATGCCCGCCTTAAGCATGCGGGCATGACACGAACCTGGCGTGTTTGCCACTTCAGAACGCTAAACAATTACCAATGGCAGCCTCCGGGTAAACACCCCATTTCAAATAAAAATCAATAAAGTTTCTCTGCCTTCGGTCGATTCACGCATATAACAAGGATGTCAAACCATAGACATACTTGTAAAACAAAAGGTTAACTATTATGACGCAAAATTTGCAACAGATGTTAGACATAGTCCATTCAGGTGCGCTGTACTACAGTATTTCTTCGACAGCAAAGCTCGTTGGAGTTTCAAGCCGGCAACTTTATTATTGGGAACAGCTTGGAATCGTTAAGCCCATTTATGAACAATTCGGTTCGTATGAATATAGAAGGTTTTCGCAATCAGATATTAACGTATTGCTGCGGATTAAGCAGCTTTTGAACGAAGGCTATACACTGTGCGCGGCTGCATTGAAAGTCAAGGGTTCCAAGGAGGATTCCATATGAGTGAATTACTGGAGAGTACGATTTCTACAGAGGAACCCCCAAAAAAAGCAGGGTTCAAATTCAGAAGTATTTTTGGGTGGCTCCGTGAAGGGGAGTTAAAGCGAGATCTTCAAAGTTCTTTTGGACTTCCGGAGGGAAGCCGGCCCGTGACGATAACTGTGATGAACCAAAAAGGCGGTTGCGGGAAAACCACAACGGTTGTCAATCTTAGCGCTGCTTTGGCCATAAAGGGTGGAAAGGTTTTGGTGGTGGATTTAGATCCGCAAGCACATGCGACATTAGGGCTTGGCGTATCTGTTGATAAGTTGCAGCGATCGGTTTACGATCTGCTTGTCAATCCCAATGTGGTTTTTGGGGATGTGATGCGGCCATGTCAGATTCCGGGGCTTCATATTTTGCCTTCTGCGAGCCGTTTGGCAAGCGCGCAACTTGAGCTGGCCGATATACAAGCAGGAGAGCAAGCCCTTCGGTCTAAATTGCAGAATGTTCAGCAACATTACGATTTCATTTTATTAGATTGTCCTCCGACATTGAATTTATTGACATTAAATGCATTGTGCTATGCATCAAAAGTCTTAATTCCCGTGCAGACTCATTATTATGCGTTGGAAGGCATGAAGGAGCTTTTCCGGACCATCGAATCCGTTAAACAGCAATTTAATCCCGGACTCGAGACATTGGGCATTCTTGCGACCCTTTATGATAAGCGGATCAAAATCGCAGAAGAAGTGTTACATGCGCTGAGGGATTATTTCGGAAGTCAAATGTTCAAGACGGTCATTCACAACAATGTGAAATTAATTGAGTCACCGATGGTCCAGCAATCGGTGATCACGTATGCGCCAACTTCGTTGGGCGCGATTGAGTATCAGCAGTTAGCCGAGGAGGTTTTGGCCCTTGTCACAAAATCGAATTGATTCAAAGAAGCTGATTTCGCGGATATTTGATCCTGACACTTCGGGAAAGCTGAAAAAACAGGAAGGCTCAAAATCTATTGAAAGCACCCCTTTAAAAAGCGGGCCCGGATTTTTTCAAGCCATACGGGCAGGGTTTGAGAATGCGGTTTATCACAATGAATTTGCGGGGATTGATGTCGGTGGGGATTCTATTAAATTTATCCTTCTCAGCAAAAAAAGTAAAGGGATCTGCATTAAAGATTATCAGGTTGAACCCCTTCAAAAATTATCGGACGGCAGCCAGCCTGAGGATCCCATGAAAGAAGTGGTTAATTGTTTAGTTAAAATTTCTTCGAGGATAAAACCAAAGACACGCGTGGGAATTAGTGTTTATGATCAATCTGTCTTTCTGGGGGAGATGGCAGTGCCTAAAGGGACAAATGAGGAAGTGCGGGAATCGATCAAAAAAGAGATGAGCGATCAACACTTGATTGATCCTAAAACCAATTTCTTTGATTATATTCCTGAACAGAATTCCGATAATGCGAGCAGCATTCAAAAACTTTTTTTGGTAGCAATACCCCGAGAATTAATCTATCGTCAATTTGAAGTCGTTCAAAGCGCGGGCTTTCGCGTCCTTTCTATCGAAACCAATCCGCTGGCAAGCTGGCAAGCGCTGCTCAGGACAGAGCGTTGGGAAAAAAATGAACGTGTCGTCATTCTTGATGTTGGAGCGCGTTTCACCAGCTTATTAATTGTTGCAGGTCAACGCATCCTATTTGGGCGATTGATTCCGATAGCCGGAAACCGGTTTTCGGTAGCACTTTCCGAAAAATTAAACTGCAATTTTTCAAAAGCAGAAGAGTTAAAAAAGACTTATGGTTTGTCGGCTATCTCTAAAGCGGGAATTAAGGAATCGAATTTAAGCGATGAAGCTTTCGCTGTAAGCGGGGTACTCTTGGACGAAATAAATAAATTATTAGCAGAAGTGAACCGCTCACTTCAGTTTTCATTCTCAAAAGAAGTTGGATCCGAAGGTGGGAAAGTTCATCGGGCCTATCTATTAGGCGGCAGTTCAGACATGACCGGTTTCAGGGAATATGTTTGTGGAAGTTTGAATGTAGATATCAACCCGATCGATTTATGGAAACCGTACCACCTTGATGAGAAATTTAAAACCCTGAATGGCTTTGATAAAAAGAAAACACTTTCACCGGTCGCATTAGGATTAGCCCTGAAAATAGACGAATGGGCAATATTACCATTTGGACTGGGTATGCCATGAAGAGGGTTATAAGTTTTAAGCAAAAAGGAAAAAGCAGAAATCATGAAAAGAATTAATCTGATACCACCAGAGTTCGCATCCGGAAAAAAAGCTCTTGTTGAGTCAGGGCTGTTGATGCAGGCGGTGATAGGGGCTGTTGTCCTTGTTGTGATTATGGCTTTGATCGCGATTTACTCGACCATTAGTTTAAACTATGGGAAGCAAAAGAAGCAGGCCGTAGATGAAAAACTAAGTCACATCAGTGCCCAAATCGAAGAGGCCGAAAGTACGAAACAAAGTTCAGCCGACCAGCTAAAAAATATTGAAGACAGAATTGTGGTTTTAAGAAAAAAACGCGAACAATTAGCCCGATTAGATGTGACGCGAACCCAATGGTCACAAATTCTTTCAGAATTCAAGCAATCACTGCCGGACCGGGCGTGGGCGGATAAATTGATATTGGAAACTTCAAAGTGTCAAGTGTTCGGCGGAACATATAGCAATGCCGATGTGAGCAAATTCATCGCCAATTTAAATGAGAGTGAGTATTTTTCAAACGCTACTTTTGTCCGGACCGAATCGAATACGGTCAACAAGGAAAGTGTTATTTTTTTCGAGATTTCATTTGAACTAAAAAATATTTGAGGACGACACAATGGTTGTGCGAATGAGCAGGAATACACAAGCTGCGATTATCTTGGCGCTTTATGCGATTATCTTTTATGTATTTTTTTCTAACATTGTGAAGCCGATCGAACATAAAAAGAAAATAATAGGACAGGAAACCCTTGCGATAAAAAGTGAATTGCAAACCGTGGAAAACAAAAGAGAAGGCTATAACAAGGATCAAAAAATTTATTCGGAACGGTATGATGAGTTTAATAAAATGAATGAAGAAGTGACACAAATGGAAGATAAACTACCTTCACGGAAAGATATGGCCGAGCTTCTCGAAGGACTCACGGCAGCGTTTCAGGGGCTGGATACAAAATTTGTTTCCGTAGAACCCACGATCGCGCGTTCGGAAGAAGGCGGGATTGCTGATGCAATTCACATCGAAGTTAAGTTTTATGGCGGGTACACTGATGTTGCGTCGTACCTTGAACGAATTGAAAAAGGAAAGATTCTCCTTGGCGTGCAATCGTTGAGCATGGAATCCGATTCTGAGGTGAACCCTTTACCTCTGGTAACCGTTAACCTTTTTTCGATTCTGAGCGGTCATTCGAAAGTAAAAGCCAAGGAAACGGACGCGCAGATTGTTCCGCCGAAACAAGACCCGTTTCTTTTGGGAAATAAGCCGCGTGATAATACACTCCCGGGGAATCATCAGGTGACCATGATTGTGTGGAACACAAAAAAACCGGTTGCTTTGATTGATGGGAAGATTGTGTCAGTGGGGGCCCTGATTGACAACAAAAAATTAGTTCGCATCGAACGCGATGGCGTTTGGTTTTCGGAAAGCGGTACGGAATACGTTCTGGCGCTCAGCAAAAAGAAATCATAAATCATTTTTAAAACTCGGGCGAGATAAAAGTATATGGAGAAAACAATGGAAATGAAATCCAAAGCAAAAATCAAATCCTTCTTGCGAACCATTGCAAAAACAGTCTGTTTGGGACAAAGAAAAGTTCTGCCATTGTTTTTATCGCTATTGTTATGCCTATTCCAGGTTAAAACAGGAGTCCTCTTCGCTGAGGAAATTAAAGAAGAAAAAAATGTTAATATTTTAGATACACGTATTTCATTGGACGTGCAGGAGGCTGATATTCGAGGCGCTTTACGAGGGCTTGCGGAGTCGTTCGATTTAAATATCGTAGCCGGAGAAGATGTGAAGGGAACCGTCACCATCACCTTAAAAGATGTCCGTTTAGAGGATGCCCTGGATTTCATTTTGGAGTCGAAAGGGTATGTCTATCGAGTGAAAGATAATATTATTACGGTGGTGGCGCCAGAAAACGAACTTGCGACGGAAATTATTCCCGTAACCTACGTAAAACCATCCTCTGTTAAAACGTCGTTGTCGGCGTTTTCGAGTAACAAGGGAAGTATTGAAGCTGTAGACGAAGAAAATCGGTTAATCATTAGGGATTTGCCGACTAAAATGAAAACGCTTCTTGAAGAGGCCCAAAAATTAGACCATGCGCCATACCAGATATTGATTGAGGCGAGACTGATTGAAGTTGAAATTTCTGATTTAACCGCAATGGGGGTGACTTGGACTGGAAATGCGAATTTACGAGGTATGCTTAAGGGAATTGAATCGGATTGGACACCCGAAGGGGCGCGCACCTATCTTCCGCCGGGAGCCGCTTCAACCGCGACGACAACAACCACAAATAACTCAGCTGATTTTGCGCTATCGATGCCCGAAACTTCTACCGATTTAACCGGTGGACAGCTGAAATACGGCTTGACGCTCGGGAAAGGTCATGCAACCAGTACGATTGATGCGTTGATCCGGAAAAATAAAGCATCTTTACTCGCAAGTCCGACCATTTGCGCGCTCGATGGGGAAGAAGCAAAAATTATCATCGGTGAAAAATTTCCGTTTCGCGAAAACACATTAACGGCAGTGGGAACAACTGAAACAACTAAGTTTATCGATATCGGTACTGCTTTACGAGTCATTCCACGAGTCGTTGGCGGGGATGATATTTTACTCGAATTACATCCTGAGGTGAGCTCGTTAAATCAGTCGCTCGATGCCGGCCCGCGAATTGATACTCGGGAAGCTACCACAAAAGTGCTGGTTAAAAACGGGCAAACTGTTGTGATTGGCGGATTAACGAGGCATGACCAGTCTGTAATTCAGCAAAGGATCCCCATTTTAGGAAGTATTCCTCTTGTGGGGGTAGCATTTCGGAATAAAAGCACCAAATATGTGACCCGCGAATTGTCGGTATTTATCACCCCCTATATCGTACGGCCTATGAAACCGGAAGAGAATAAGCCTGTTTCGGATGAACTGTCTCCCCGGGCTTTATATAATCGGGGGGTTCGCTTGTTAGAGGAATATGGAATTGAATCATTGGGGAAAAGTGAATATCAAAGGAATAGCGAAGCGGTCGGTTTCTTTAAGATGATCACGAGAAATTATCCGGACTCTGAATGGGCCGATGATGCTTATTATCAACTTGGGAAGTTGTATGCTGACTTTTTTATGAATCATGCAGAAGCGGCTGCGATGTGGCAGAAACTCAAAAAAAATTATCCCGACAGTCTTTATTTATCCAAAACGTTTGATCGTCAATTTTCTCGCGAAAGTAAAAAAGCAGGAAAAAAAGAGAAGGCTAAATAACTGTATTTGTTTAATACTTTGAAGCAATTATCTGTAAAAGGGCATATGTTTCTTTGTCATTCCCGCGAAAGCGGGAATCCAGAAGCTGTGGATGCCCGCTTTAAGCGTGCGGGCATGACATCAACTAAATTGCGGTGCCTATGAATGCATTTAAATATGTGGTTCAAGATACGTACGGCAAAACCATAAAAGGGGTGGCGAGAGCAGAAGACCGTTCCGGGCTGATTGAAGTGCTTCGTGAAAGGAAGTACCGGGTTCTCTCGATTGAACCTGCCACTCAATTAGATTTTCTTTTTTTTCAGCTTCAAGATATTCTATCAGGCGTCCGGCGGGAAAATGTGATCTACTTCACACGACAGCTCTCAACCCTTGTCCGTTCAGGGTTGCCTCTTCCTAAAGCATTGGAAAGTCTTGCATGGCAGGAGCGCAATCCGAAATTTAAAGCCATTATTGAAACTATTAAAAACGACATTGAAAAAGGGCGGTCGTTTAAAGATGCGATCAGTAAATTTCCGCATTTGTTTTCGAATTTATACACCGGAATGATTGAATCCGGCGAGGCCGCGGGTATTCTTGACGACGTTCTGGAACGCCTGGCACAAATCGGTATGCAAGAGCTCGACATCCGGACAAAGGTCCAATCGGCGTTTACGTATCCCATTATCCTGCTTTGTGTTGCGTTCTTTGTGGTCGGTTTTCTTTTAATCGGTGCTGTGCCGAAATTCTTAGACATCTTTCGTGCTTCGAACAGCGAGTTGCCTTTCATCACGATGATTTTGCTTAACACCAGCACGTTTTTTCGCCAGTTTTGGTTTTTAATTATCGTTTTGACTGTGACAGGAATTGTTTTGTTAAATGGTTTTTACCGCACCGAAAAAGGACGGACTTTTTTTGATGGCGTCATTTTACGGATTCCGGTTTTTGGGGAACTTTATACGAAAATTGTCATTGCGCGATTTACGCGGACCGTGAGCGCGCTCACCAAAAGCGGAATCCCGATTTTGAGGGCTCTTGATATTTCGAAAAGTATTCTGAACAATGTCATCATGAAAGCTGCGGTTGAACAAATCCGGATTGGCGTAAGCCAAGGGAAAGACTTGGCAGAACTATTTCAAAAAGCAGAAATTTTCCCGCCGATGGTTGTACAGATGGTATCGGTGGGGGAAAATACCGGAAAATTGGACGAAATGCTGGGAGAAGTTGCCAAGTTTTATGAAACAGAATTGGAATACACACTTAGAAATTTATCTTCATCACTGGAACCCCTGTTGCTCTTATTTATGGGATTTGTCGTCGGATTTATTGCATTGGCAGTTTTGATGCCGGTGTTTAATTTGGTCAAAGTTTTTAAACAGTAACTTGAGTTGTGTCATTCCCGAATGCTTTCCCTCGGTAAGACGAGGGCCGGCCCTGTATTTCCAGGGAATCGGGGATCCATAAGTCAATTAGCATCTATTGGTACAATGGATTCCCGCCTAAAACATGCGGGAATGACAAAAATCGGTCAGGTTGAATATAATAGAAAGGAACGGTCTCATGGCAAGGTTGGGAAATAAATTCATTTCATTGCTTTTGCTTTTTTTATTTTTGTTTAGTTCAACCGGTTGGTGCAAGGATCTTTATGTGTTTCGAGCGGCAAAAAAGCTCGGGCGTGGTTTGTATAACATTGTTTACTCACCGTTAGAATTGCCGCGAGCGGTTGAAACAGGGCTTGTCGAAACGCGTATTGACAAAATGATTCTGCTTGATCCCATTCGCGGTATTTTTAATACTGTCGGGAGATTTTCTGTCGGAGCTTATGAGGTTGTTTCTTTTCTATATCCCCAACCACCCATCATTCATCCTGTTTATTTGATGGAAGGAACAAGAGACTATTTAACTTACCAAAGAAAGGTAGATAGCGATGGCCCGTAAATCTGGATTCACCTTAATTGAAATTTTGATCGTCGTTGCGATTATCGCCATTTTGGCGTTGGCAATCGTACCAAACTTTGTCGGTTTTGATATTGATGCCCGCGCGGTAACGACTAAAAGCAATCTTTCCATGCTTCGGAATCGCATTTCATTATTCCGTGCGAAGGAGGGGAAATATCCCGAGACATTGGAGGGGCTCTTGACGCAAACATTTAATGATGTCGGGGTTGAAAAACCGTATTTAAATTCCATGCCTTCGGAGTTAGTCACCGATAAGAGGGGAAATAACACCGTAAAGAATCAGACAAGCAACCAGCCTTTTTCGAACACCGGCGGCTGGCTTTATTTAACGGATAAGGCAGACGTTGTAGTCAATTATGATTTAAAATTAGATAAGGCATGGGAAGATTATGAAGGACAAAATCCGTCAAAATGGTAAATCCTCAGAAACGGGCTCCATTCTTATCGTCGTTCTCATTATTTTGGCGACGCTTGCAATTTATGGCGGAGTGTTAGTCAGCGCGGTTTATGAGCGGTCGATTCATGTGACTTTGGAAGAGGACCGTCTTCAAGCTCTTTATTTGGCCGATGCAGGCCTTGCCGCCGGAATTAATGAGGTCAAGTCCATGCGTGACAGAGATGGTGATGGATTCGGATCGATTCCCAAGCGAAAACTGGGAAAAGGAATCTATTTCGCGATTCACGATCCAAACACCTTATCGATTACCGGAATTGGTGAAGTCAATGATATTCAAAGAAGAATCCGGATTTTTTATGAAGGCATTTAGAACGGCGGAAAGCGGTTTTACGTATATTGAAATGCTTGTTGTTATTTCGTTGATGGCATTGTGTTTTGTCCCTCTGCTGCAAATGTTTACACAGTCTGTAAGTGAGGTATCTCAATATACAGAAGTTGGGATCGCGACACAGCTTGGACGAAATGCCATGGAACATATCAAAAATTACCGGGGTTCTAAATCTCAACTCATGCGGATGGGCGAAGCTTGGGAACCTCCTGTCGATAAGCCCCCCATTGAATTAAATGATATGAAATGGCGGATTTTGCGCCGGCCGGTAAGTGGAACCGATCCGCTTGAAATGCATATTGAGGTTTTCCGTGCTGAGAATTTGAAAAAACCGCTCATCGATTTTGTGACGTTGCTCGAAGATTTATAATGATGACTTGCATGGGGAATATGAGAACAGATCGCAAGGAAAAAGGATTAACACTCATTGAGGTTTTGGTCGCCGTTTCCATCGCGTCGATATTGACGGCTGGGATTGAGCGCCTTTTGGATACGGCTCTTACCGCATGGAGATATTCCATTGAAGAAGCGGTTGTTTCAAAAATGGCGGAAGATGTGACGCGAAGAATGTCAGAAGGTGACTACGAACTTCAGGGCCTTCGAGATGCCGTTGAAATAGTAGATGCGCAAAAAAAATCGGTAAGTTTCGTTCCTTTGTGGCTCGATGCGTTCGATCAGCCGACGAAAGGAAATCGGTTTTATTTAAGCAACCGGATTCGGAAAGGGTCTGCGCCGCCTATTGGCGAAGTCAAATTTCGCGGTGAAACAGAGTTTCATACGTACAGAGCTTTTGTTCACACAAGTGACTCCGGCACGGAAGAATGGATCGAGTTTGGATTCCCCATTTCAAAAGGAAATGCTGTCCGGATTGCCTATCATCCGGATTATCGAAAAAATCCGGAAACCCTTATGCGTTATGAGTGGGACAAAGAAAAAAGCACAATTTTCCGGCATTATAATGACGAAGTGGCTGATTTCGATTTGAATCGATCTTCCGTTCATGTCACCGATGCTGCTTTCGAATATTACGATGGGTATGACCGGCTCCTTGAATTAAAAGACAAGGATCACCTTGACGCAAATCAGTTGGTCCAGGTGACTGCCGTCGAAAGCAACATCGTCTTTCGCGGGAAAGAATTGGAACGAAAATCAAATTCATTTATTAATGTAAGGGCCCTGGGGAAATCGGGGCAAGGGATCCTTTTAAAAGAGGGTTTAGAATTTCCGATTCCGAATAGTGAAGATATCCGGGCGCTTCAGTTACTCAACTTCTCAGAGATTCGAGAAGGCGCGATGATCGAATTGAAGATTTATTCTAAAACAGATCAGCAATCTTGGCGGATTAAATTGCAACTGGGAATTGCGGATGGGAGCCCCGTTATAAAAGGACAAGAAATCTTCTATCCGGAAAACAAGCTGATGTTTGACAGTTTTCAAGAGGCATCCATCAGGCAAGGCTACGACCTTTTGAATGTCGGCGGTAACGGGACGTTTGATTATGACGATGATGGCGGAATTGTTGATAAAGTGAATTTTAAAGGAGACGATGTCTTTTTGAAAGTAATCCGGATGGATATTGAGGGTTGCATGTTAATTGTCAGACCCTAACCCGCCGTTGTTAAATCAGGGCGAAAAAGGGAGAAATAATGAAAAATGTTTTATTTAAAATAATGCTGATTGCGGGAATAGCGCAAATATGCGTGTTGCCCGAAGCGTTTGCGAAAAATCCTTTATTGGGACGAAATGAAATTAAAGAAGTGGCCGCACCTCGGGACAGCGCCGAAAATCGAAACATAGAGTCTATTCTTGCGCAAAAAATTAATAATTTTATTGCAATCAAGACCGGTAAAGTGCGAAACGGGGAACAAATTCCTGTTCCGCTGTATGCGGACGGTTCTCTGGCCGATAGAAAAGATTGCAAGTATTTTGTCTCGCCGAACGAGCTTTCGACTGCATTTACATACTTGGGTGGCGCAGGATCTTATTACATAAAATGTGCGGTTGATGAAAACGGTTTCGTTCAGGCAGCGCTTTGGCAGTATGATACTGACGGAAAAGAGATCAACGTCATCGAGGATAAGAGTTATGAGGACCTACAAAAATATTATAAAAAAATCGGAACGCAATATGAAGGCTCAGATTCTTTCAGAAATCAGTTAACGGCCGATTTGAAGAAAAAAGCAGTGGCTAATTACCTGGCCATTGCGATTAAAGCCTCTCAAAATGAGTAAACAACGATACCCCTTCCCAAAGTACGGGTACTGTTTTCCAAGGTTAATTTCGAAACGCGAAATTGTGAAATCCGAAACAAGCCCTAAATTCGAATGTCTCAATTTCTAACCCGACTTTCTCATCGATTTTGTGAATCGACAAGAAAGTCGCTTTGGGCGCAATCAGTTGCGCACAAAGTTTTGCGCCCTTGTTAAATCAGGGTGCAAAAGATAAGCCCTGCGTCGCAAAGATGCAAACCATCTTTGCGCCACAGCTCTTACGAGCGGAATTTCTCATTAGCGATGAGAAATCCGGGCTAAAACAGTTTTTGTGATATTTGAATTTGAGATTTCGGATTTTGGTATTCGCGAATTCGGATTTTTCGGCATTTTGCGAATTAAGAAGCATCGCACTAATATGATGGCACACATAAAGAAAAAATATCTCATCGGGATTGATATTGGCGGAACCAAAACCTCTGTGACTTTGGGAACCACCAAAGGAAAGATTTTAGATCATAACCGTTTCTCTTCACGATCCGGACAAAAACCGGTTCAATCCATTTCGGAAATTTGTGACGCCATTCATTCTCTTGTCTCGAAATATCATCTATCGAAAAACAAAATCTTGGGTGTTGGAGTTGCTGTTCCCGGACATATTGATGTTCAAAATGGAATCGTACTAAAATCGCCTAATTTACCCGGATGGCGCGGGCTCGCGCTTAAATCAATTCTTCGGAAGAAATTAAAATTACCTGTTTTCGTCGATAACGATGCAAATGTAACCGCACTGGGAGAAAGCTATTTTGGCGAAGGTAGAAAATTCAGCGATTTTTTGTATGTTACCGTCAGCACAGGTATCGGCTCCGGAATTTTTGCCAATGGACGTTTGGTGAGAGGAACGTCGGGAGTTGCAGGGGAGCTTGGTCATATGACAGTTGTCCCGAACGGAATCAAATGCAATTGCGGAAAGCGCGGTTGCCTTGAAGCTTATGCAAGCGGAACAGCGATTGAGAATTATGTAAAAAAGAATCTAAATCACAAAACGTCTGTGAACGGTTCGGCCATTGCCCAAGCGGCTAAAAAAGGTGATCGGCTTTCGATTCGCGCCAGATTGATTGCTGCTGATTATTTAGGTATTGGCCTGGCAAATGTGATTAACCTATTGAATCCGGAAGCGATTATTTTAGGCGGTGGAGTGATGTCAGAAGTTCACTATTTTTGGGATCCAATGATTGCGGCCATTAAAAGGGAAACCTGGCCGGCGGTTTATAAAACTTGTAAAATTATCCGGTCAAAATTGAAAGATAAAGTTGCGGATTTCGGCGTTTTGGCACTCGTTCTGGAATCGCGGAAAATCGCACCCTAAAGCGTACTGTTAGCCCGGATTTCTCATCCCCAATAAGAAATTCCGCTCGTAAGCCCTGATTTAACAAGCGCGCAAAACTTTTGGCGCAACATATTACGCCAAAAGCGGCCTTCTCGTTGAGTCGCAAAATCGATGAGAAGGTCGGGTTAGCAACTTTTCGCTCGCAATTTTTTAAATATCGTTCAGGTCATACACTTTGCCATTAATTCAACATATTGCTGCCCCAAAATTTCATCAATAGCAATCGAAGAGGCCACGGGATTTGTTTTTAATATCAAGGTAACACGGGAAGATGCTTCTCCAAACCATAAATCAAAAAGGCCGTTTACATTAATCCTTTTCTTTAATTCCGCTTTGAGCTCTTGCTCTGCTTCGATCCAGTCGTTAAATGCCGTGCGCAATGTCCCGATCTTTTCTTGTCGGACAGCTTCCGCCCTTTCTTTTATTTGTCTAACTTCTTCAGCGGTATAATCCGCAGAACTTTTATGCTCTATCCCAAGTTGTTTCCGAAGTTCCCGTTCTGCTTGAAGCCAATCGTCAAGCGCAGTATTAAGTGATTGACATTTCCTCTTCCATATTTCCCTCGCTCTCGTCCGTATCTTTTCCAAATCCACCTTAGAATATTTTTTCTCTGGATGAGGTTTTTTTATCATGCCGTGTCCTTTCTTAATCTCGATATTATCATTGCAAGAATTCTCATAAATCAGGAATAAAACTCGCAGTTTAAACAAAATCAGAATGACCCAAGCAAGAGGCTCAAGACAAAGATGAAAACCGTTTGCAGAATGGTCTGCTCGCCAATCGCGCGGCAAAACCTCGCCTTCTCGCGTTACTTTGCAAGACAATAGTACCTCTGAAACCTTCAAAAAGATACTTATTTCCCCAAATCGTGGCCCCAAATCGTATTTAGAAATTGGCGCAGTTTGATTTCTACAGTCGTTATAAAATCTTGAGTCCGGCGATGATAACAATGCATGCCTGAATTATTTCACGCCAACGCAACAGACATCTGATTGCTTTGAAATGCGAAGGCGATTTCTTGATCTCGACGCGGCATTTAACCATCATGTAAGTTGTTTTAAGATAGATGTCAGATACCCGTCCGAAAATTAGTATTGGAAAAGGCAAGAGGAAGATTCCCGCAGGCAGTAGGCAGAAATCCAGTATTTGAATTTGAATTATTTTTTGGATCCCCGCTTTCAGCCAAAGGCTGATCCGCCAACGCAATAGTGGCGGACAAGTATAAGGCTTTTCAAAATGAGACGATCCGCAAGTTCCTTGCTTTTTACAAGGAAAGAAATTCAGGGGAAAGAAATGTTTGATAAATCGTTGTAAATTGTTAAAATAACGGCAATTAGAGGTTGTGGTTATGTCAGATTGTAGCTCGGCTGGATAGCCATGACTTACATTTAAATAAATCTAATTCATTGATAAGAAGTCATGACAACCCAATCACTTACATATATAAGAACCCGTTGAGGGTTACAAATAAAAGATTTCAAAGCGCCCGCCCTAAAGGACGGCCGATAAAGGTTATCTTGCAAATAAAATTCTATGGCGGGATAACCTAAGCATTAGTAAAGTATTACCGTTAGTGCGCCCGTAGCTCAATTGGATAGAGTGACAGGCTTCGAACCTGTAGGTTCCGAGTTCGATCCTCGGCGGGCGCAAATTACTTGTAAATAAACATCGATCAAAATTTGTCCACCACAAATCGTTGGTGGATCCGCCTAAGCTTTAGTGGCGGACAACCTGTCCCGCGTGTTTTATGCGGGGCGGGCGCAGGTTATCATTACCTTGTTTCACAAATTCGCATAGGGTTTGTTAGGTTAATTTCGAAGCACGAAATTACGGAATCCGAAGCAAATCCGAAATCCAAAATTCAAATATCACAAAAGTTATTTAAAATATTGAGGTATTCGAATTTAGGGCTTGTTTCGGATGTTCCACCACACAACATGGCGGACCCGCCAACTCTTTGTGGCGGGCGATATTCGGGAATTCGGATTTTTAGAAGTTGAGAAACAACGAACGACAAGAAATATCAATTAAAAACCTTCAAACCGTCCCGAATGTCTTATACGGGGCGATTACCAATGATTAAATTCTGATGAATAAACCTATCCGGATAAATATCGTTAGAAACGAACTCGCAATCTGCATTGTTTTCTTTCTCTTTGGGTGCACAATAAATCAAGTTGATGATCATGTGCCGGTAAGCACTTCTTTTCTGCCTGCAGAATCTGAAGTCGGAAAAACGATCAATCAGCAAATCTTGGGGATGGTGCCCGTTTACGATCAGCCCCTGATTTCTGAGTATGTCAATACCGTCGGTCGCAATGTCTCTGCTTTTGCTGAACGAAGGGATCTGCAATACCAATTTATATTACTCAATGATGAGCGGGTTTACGCACTAAACGCACCGGGTGGGTATATTTATTTGACAACAGGCGCTTTCCGGATTTTAAAAAACGAACAGGATCTTGCTGCGATTTTAGCGATTGAAATCGGTGCGCTCCAATACCGCGACCCGCGAACCTCAAGGATGAAAAAGATTCTACAAGGGGTACTCAATGCAGGGACAATGGTCGCACCGGCTTTTCCCCCTTACGGATCATTCGCAACGATCGGGCTTGCTTTTATGAGTAAGAAGCTCGGTTCGGTGAAATCACAGGAAGACCGAATCTATGACGCGGATGAACACGCAATTCAATATCTACTCAAAAGCGGCTATGATCCGACGGTGCTAATCGAACTGTTTGAACGGTTAACGGATGTGAATGATTTGAATCATGCATATGTTTATGATTATCTTCAAACGCATCCCATTTCCACTGACCGTCTAAACCGGATCTCGAAAACTTTCGAATCCACGCAAACCATGAAAAACAATTACGTACCCGATGCAACCACATTTCTGGAAATCACACAACCGATCCGAAACACATTTGCCGTGCCGGTTCAAACAAAAACTCAACCCGTCTAAATCATCCACTACTTTTTAAAAACCATGTCAAACAGCTTACCAAAATTTATTGAAAAACAAAATCAGCCGAAGCGGAGGCTTGATTTGCCGCCGCTTGAATTTTTGATTTATTGCGTTATCCGGCTCGTCGCGTTTGGAATTGGTGTGATTCCGATTGAATGGGCGTCATGGATTTCTTGCCGGATCGGTGATCTTGCTTATTTTGTTGCCGGGAAGAGACGAAAGATTGCGCTTTACAATTTAGACCTTGCGTACGGCAACACGATCCCGGCCAACGAGAAAAAACGAATCGCGCGAAAATCTTTTCAGAATTTAATAACATCCGTCATGGAATTCATGCGCACGGAAAAAACCATTGCAGATCAGAAAGATCGTTTTACGCTTTCCGGCGGAGAACATTTGTCAAACGGGCTTTTGGAAGGAAAGGGCGTTGTGTTTGTCATGGCACATTTGGGCTCGTGGGAATATACCGCCTTTATTCCACATTTGCTAAAATTTACTTGTACGGTGATCGGTAAAAGTTTCCGGAATCGTTATTTGTATCGGTGGATTGAACATCTGCGCCACTCAACCGGTCTTAAGTACGCGGATAAAAACGAATCCATCCGGGTAATTATGCGGAAAATTAAAAACAACGAAGTGATCGCGCTTTTGATTGACCAATGGGCGGGCTCAGACGGAAAGTGGATTCCATTCTTTAATGTTCCGACAGCCACTACCACATTTCCGGTTCGGTTGGCGGTAAAGTGTCAAGCGCCGATCGTTGCGATTTCCTGTGTGCGAATAAAACCCGGAAAATATAGGCTTGTCATCAGTCCCGAATTTCGGGTCGATCAATCATCCGAAAATTGGGAATACGAAACAACGCTTAAAATAAATCACTTTTTTGAAGATCTTATTAAACAATATCCGTGGCAATGGGCTTGGTACCACCGTCGGTGGAAAAAACGGCCCAAAGATATCTGATTCATATGGCCTTTCCATCCGTTAGCGTAATCATTCCCACTTACAATCGCGCGCACGTTCTGCGGCGCGCAATCAATTCTGTATTCACGCAAGAAGGCTCATCTTTCGAGCTTATTATTGTTGATGATGGTTCTACGGATGAAACCGCTGCGATGATTGACAGGTTATCTAAACAGCATTCTGAAATCAAATATCTGCATCAACCCAATAAAGGACCTGCAGCCGCGCGCAATTTAGGCATCCAGAATTCGAGGGCCAAGTTAATTTCATTTCTGGATTCGGATGATGAATGGAAATCCGGAAAGATCGATGCACAAATCCGGTTTTTTAAAAAGAACCCGGACTGCCTGATTTGCCAGACGGAAGAAATTTGGATCAGAAACGGGAAACGCGTCAACCCGATGAAAAAACATCAAAAATTTGGCGGCTGGATTTACGAAAAATGTCTTTCTTTGTGCGTGATTAGTCCTTCGGCCGTGATGATGCACCGCACCATTTTCGATGAAACCGGCCTTTTTGACGAATCGTTTCCGGCCTGTGAAGATTATGATCTGTGGCTCCGGATCAGTGCAAAATATCAAGTCGGATTAATTGACGAAGCATTCGTGATTAAATATGGTGGACATGAAGATCAGCTCTCCCGAACAATTGACACACTAGACCGCTACCGGGTTTATGCGATGATGAAAATGTTGCAGTCGGGAATTCTCACTCAAGCCCATGTTGAATTAACGTTTGCCGAACTTAGGCGGAAATGTCAGATTGTCCTCGAGGGTGCGAAGAAACGGGGAAATGCAGAACGGATTAAGGAATTTGAAAAGATCATTATCGAAAGTGGTATAATAAAAAATACCGCAGGAGTTTAATATGGCCGAACAAAAACTGCTTTTCCATCCATCGCTCGCGCTGTTCACGGATTTTTATGAACTGACCATGGCCTACGGCTATTGGAAAGCAGGCATTCAAGACAAAGAAGCCGTCTTTCATCTGACTTTCCGGAACAATCCATTTCAGGGCGGTTTTGCCGTCGCGTGCGGACTTGAGTATGTGATTGATTATTTGAAGCATTTCCGGTTTGCGGATGACGATTTAAATCATTTGGCGTCATTTCACGGGATAGACGGCAAGCCGATTTTTAATTCTGAATTTTTAAAATATCTCTCCGGCTTCCGTTTTGAATGCGACTTGGACGCTGTCCCGGAAGGAACGGTTGTGTTTCCTCACGAACCGCTTGTTCGCGTCAAAGGGCCGCTCATTCAGAGCCAAATTTTGGAATCGGTATTTTTAAACTTTATCAATTTTCAAACATTAATCGCCACGAAAGCCGCCCGGGTTTGTCTTGCTGCGGAAGGTGATGATGTGGTTGAATTTGGGATGAGGCGCGCGCAAGGCATTGATGGCGCACTCGCCGCGAGCAGAGCATCCTATATAGGCGGGTGTTCGTCTACCAGCAATGTGCTTGCGGGAAAGTTGTTCGGCATTCCGGTCAAGGGAACGCATGCTCATAGTTGGGTCATGGCGTTTGGCGATGAATTGGAAGCGTTTCGGGCGTATGCAAAGGCAATTCCGAATAATTGTATATTTCTTGTAGATACCTATGATTCAATCGATGGGATTAATCGTGCCATTCACGTCGCGAAGGAAATGCGGGCCGAGGGGCATAAATTGATCGGAATCCGTTTGGATTCAGGCGATCTGGCTTACCTAAGCCGGCTGGCTCGGAAAATGCTCGATGACGCGGGCTTTCCGAACGTTAAAGTGGTTGTCAGCAATGAACTCGACGAACATACGATCGCCAGTGTTAAGCATGAAGGGGGAAAAGTAGACATTTGGGGAATCGGAACGAAACTTGTAACTGCTCACGATGATCCGGCGCTCGGCGGCATTTACAAATTGTCCGCAATCCGGAACCGGAATGAAAAATGGCAATATAAAGTTAAAATTTCAGAACAAACCATTAAAATTAATAATCCCGGCATTCATCAGGTCAGGCGCTATTTCAAAGCGGGGGAAAATATTGCCGATGTTATTTACGACGAAGGAACGGATTTGTCGAAGGGTTGTACAATTGTTGATCAGACGGATATGACGAGGCAAAAAATAATTGAAGCCAGTACAAGTTTTTCGGATTTGTTAGTTCCTGTTTTCCGGAGCGGGAAATGCGTATACGAGATGCCATCCATTCGGGATATTCGCATAAAAGTTCACGATGAACTTGAGCGGTTTCATTCAGGGATTAAACGTTTTGTTAATCCCCACCGATATCCGGCCGGGATTGAAAAGTCGCTATTTGATTTAAAAACAAATTTGGTATTAAAAACAAAAAAACTGCACCAAGCAGCTGTTTAATATTGGGTAATTATTTAGTGTTTTGAAGTGATTAACAGATTTCCCTCACCTCTGTCCTCCCCCATCAAGGGGAGGAAGTAACTGGAGCAATGCATAGATACAATAATTTGAGAGAATATGCCTTATGAAAGCGCTTATTATCGTCGATCTGCAAAAAGATTTTGTTCAGGGGGGATCGTTGGCGGTTCCGGATGGAGTTTCAATCATTCGGGTGATTAATCAATTGCAAACATGCTTTGACATCGTTGTGGCAACGAAGGATTGGCATCCTAAAAATCATATTAGTTTTGCATCGACGCACGGTAAAAAAACAGGGGAAGTTATCGAAACTGACGGTATCAAGCACATCCTATGGCCGGATCATTGTGTCCAAAACACAAAGGGGGCTGAATTTGTTGACCATTTGAACCCGGAAAGGATTGAGCGGGTGTTTTATAAAGGAGCCGATCCTAAAATTGACAGCTACAGCGGTTTTTTTGATGATGGTAGAAAAAGCGCCACGGGCTTGGACGATTATTTAAAGAATCAAAATGTTAGGGAGGTTTATATTGTTGGACTGGCAACCGATTATTGTGTAAAGTACACGGCCATTGACGCGGCTGGTTTAGGGTATCAAACCTGTGTGATTCAGGATGCGGTAAAAGGGGTTAAATTGCGTCCGGACGATGTCGAAAATGCATTTGAAAGCATGAAAAAATCAGGTGTCGTTGTGATGCATCGTTCCGATCTGAAGACTTTAGGGAAATGCTAATTTAATAAGTCTGTCATCCCCGATTGGGAGAAAAACATGACAAAAAACGAGAAAAAATTAAAACCTGAAACACTGGCACTGCATGCAGGCCAGGAACCGGATCCGGTAACGGGCTCGCGTGCAGTCCCCATTTATCAAACGACCTCCTACCAATTCAAGAATTCCGAACATGCGGCGAATCTATTCGGATTAAAAGAGTTCGGCAATATTTACACGCGCCTCATGAATCCGACAACGGATGTTCTTGAAAAGCGAATCGCCGCGCTTGATGGCGGTATCGGGGCCCTCGGTGTTGCGAGCGGCCAATCAGCCCTTACCATTGCGCTCCTCAATATTGCGAAGAGCGGAGACGAGATTGTTTCTGCTGATAATTTGTATGGTGGAACCTATACACTCTTAAACTATACCTTCAAGCGTTTTGGTATTGATGTGAAGTTTGTCAAATCGGGGGATATGGACGGGTTCAAGAAAGCGATCTCGCCCAAAACCAAAGCGATTTATGCCGAGTCGATTGGGAACCCAAAACTGAACGTTACGGATATCGGAGCACTTAGCGAAATTGCCCGGCAAAACGGCATACCGCTCGTGATTGATAATACGGTTTCGCCCTATCTTTTGAAGCCCTTTGATTACGGAGCCGATATTATTACTTATTCCGCGACCAAATTTATCGGCGGGCACGGAACGTCGATCGGCGGCGTCATTGTCGATTCCGGGAAATTTGACTGGACGAACGGAAAGTTTCCACTGATCGCAGATCCTGACCCAAGCTATCATGGAATTAACTTTGTAGAGGCATTGAAACCGATCGGAAACATTGCTTATATTATCAAAGCGCGCGTCACGTTGTTACGGGATATGGGGCCGGCCATGTCACCGTTTAATGCCTTTTTATTTTTGCAGGGATTGGAAACCCTGCATCTTCGGATGCCGCGCCACTCGGAGAATGCGTTAGCCGTCGCCCAGTATTTAGAAAAACATCCGGCTGTCGGTTGGGTGAATTATCCGGGCCTTGCCTCGAGCCCGGAACTTGCGAAAGTAAAAAAATATTTGCCAAAAGGTGCGGGTGCAATTATCGGGTTTGGGATTAAGGGCGGCGCTGCAAGCGGGAAGGCGTTTATTGATTCGCTTGAGTTGATTTCGCATGTTGCCAATGTTGGCGACGCAAAAACACTGGCGATTCATCCGGCAAGCACGACCCATCAGCAGCTTTCAAAAGAGGAACAATTAGCAACGGGCGTCACGGAGGATTTTATCCGGCTTTCGATCGGGCTTGAACATATTGATGATGTCATTTCCGATATTGAACAGGCTCTCGCTAAGTCAAAAGGGAAAAGTTAAAATGAGCCGTACAGATCAAAATAACGTTGGAATTGTTGAACCTCGATTTTTCACATTCGCGGAAGCACCGGACGAGCTCACGCTCGAATCCGGTGAAAAACTTGGGCCCCTTACGCTCGCGTATGAAACTTACGGTGAATTAAATGGCGATAAAACAAATGCCATTTTAATTTTACAGGCGTTTTCCGGCGATGCGCACGCCGCTGGTTATCACGAAGACGACGACAAACCCGGCTGGTGGGACAACATGATCGGTCCCGGAAAAGCGTTTGATACCACAAAATATTTTGTGATTTGCTCAAATGTCATCGGCGGTTGCAAGGGAAGTACGGGACCGGCGTCCATTAATCCCAAAACACACAAACCCTACGCGCTTGATTTTCCCATTATCACAGTTTCCGATATGGTGAATGCGCAAAAACATTTAATTGAACATTTGGGAATTGAAAAACTTTTATGTGTCACAGGCGGGTCGATGGGCGGGATGCAGGCGCTTCAATGGGTGGCCAACTTCCCGGAAATGGTGAGGTGTTCTATTCCGATTGCGTGTACGCTCAAACATTCTCCTCAGCAGATTGCGTTCGATGAGGTGGGACGTCAAGCGGTCATGTCTGACCCGGATTGGCAGGAAGGACATTATTACGACAGCGGCCGCCAGCCTGAACGCGGGCTTTCGGTTGCCCGGATGATCGGTCATATCACCTATATGAGCGATCAATCGATGGAAGCAAAATTTTCCAGGAAACTGAAAACGGATAATTACAGTTTCAGTTTTAAGGCGGATTTTGAAGTCGAGGGCTATTTGCGTTCGCGCGGGGATAATTTCGTTAAGAGATTCGACGCAAATTCCTATTTATATATCACGAAAGCGATGGATTACTTTGATTTGTCGGAAGATAAGCTGTTTCCGAAAGGAACAACGGTATCGACCCGGTTTTTGGTCATTGCATTTAAATCGGACTGGCTTTATCCGTCTTACCAGTCCAAAGAAATTGTTCAACAGCTCCGGATGAGACATGTAGACGTCACGTATTGTGAAATTAAGTCGACCTACGGGCACGATGCGTTTTTGTTGGAAATCGACGAGCAAACACAACTGATTAAACATTTTCTGCACGCAACCTATCAACAGTAGCTTTCCTGTTTTTTCGGAAGGAGTTTTTTATGGATGGCGTAAAAAAGATTCATAAAATCGAGCGGTTGGATCACAAAATCATCTGCGACTTGATTGAACCGGAAGCGCGAGTCCTGGATCTCGGCTGCGGAGACGGCGATTTGCTTTACCACCTTGCGGTTGAGCGAAAAGCAAAGGTCCAGGGGATTGAACTCAACGAAGGCGCAATTTATAAATGCGTCGAAAAAGGCGTCAGCGTTTTCCACGGCGATATTGAAGTCGGGCTGAAAGGATATCCCGATAAATCCTTCGATTATGTGCTCCTGAACCAGAGCATGCAGGAAACCAAGAATGTTGAATTTGTCATTCATGAAGCGCTTCGTGTCGGAACAAAAATTATTGTCGGGTTTCCGAATTTCGCGTATTTCAAGGCACGCTTCCGGATCTTCTTTCGCGGGCGGGTACCCATTACACGGTCGCTTCCATACCATTGGTATACGACACCAAACCTTCACTTTCTCAGCATTAAGGATTTTCAGGATTACGCACACGACAAAAAACTGAAAGTGTTAAAATCGTTTTATTTAGCCCACAAAAAGGAAATGAATTTTTTCCCGAACATGTTTGCGTTGAACGCAATTTTTGTGCTTACAAATCCTACATGAGACCGACTGCATTAACCATTGCCGGTTCTGATCCGTCCGGCGGGGCAGGGATACAAGCCGATCTTAAGACGTTTCACCAGTTTGGTGTTTACGGAATGACTGCCATTACACTCCTGACGGTTCAGAACACCACGCGCGTAAAAGATGTTTTATTGATAGAACCGTCCATGGTACGAGCCCAAATCGAGGCGGTACTTGAAGATATCCCGCCTAACGCAATCAAAACCGGGGCTCTGGGAAATGAGACAATTATCAGGGCCGTAGCTGACTCTATCCGGCACCTACACATTCCGCTTGTGGTGGATCCCGTTATGATTAGCAAGCACGACAAAGCTTTGCTCGATCAACATTCAATCGATGCCTTAAAAACAGAACTGCTCCCGCTGGCTACTTTAGTCACTCCCAATATTCACGAAGCCGAGAGCCTTTCTGGCCACACCATAGAAAATTTCGAAGAAATGAAAACCGCCGCCAAAAAAATTAAAGGGTTGGGAATGTCGGCCGTGCTTATCAAGGGTGGCCATTTTAAATTCGCAGAAGCCGACGCAATCGATCTTTTTTGGGATGGGGTTGAATTTGAATGTTTCCGTTCACCCAGAATTCTAAGCACGAACACTCACGGGACGGGATGTACCTATTCCGCCGCGATTACGGCGAATCTGGCGAAAGGTTTGGATTTGAAGCCCGCCATCGATTTGAGTAAAAAGTTTATTCAGCTGGCCATTGAAAAAGCCGATAAAATCGGGCATGGCTATGGGCCGGTGAATCATTTTGTTTTACCGTAGATGATTTTTTTAATATTTGGTATAATTCGCAAACTTCGTTAGGAGCGAAACGCGTAGCAGCACTCGGAGTGCGGAGCACGGAGAGTGTTACAAATTCTCGCTGCCCTTGCTGTAAAAAACACAGCAAGGACTGCTCGAAAACTTTGATATATATATTCTTGGTATTAGTTCTATTGTAGTTTTCTCGCTGGTGTAGCTCAGTTGGCAGAGCAGCTGTTTCGTAAACAGCAGGTCGTCGGTTCGACTCCGACCGCCAGCTTTTTTATTTGGTTCGTCGTCCACAAAAGGTATCGTATGACGTAGCTCAGCCCTCGTTAGTAATCTTGGTCGGAGCCTAATCCTGTTGTGGGGCCAATGTAGCCATCACTATCTTTGATATAGCTATCTCCTCCGATGCCTCCGGGATTACCAGCACACCATGTCTGACTTTCAAAACTAATCTGCCTTCCTTCCGGAGTTCTTGCGATAACATCTCTATTGCTGACAAAAAAGGCACTAGTATTACCAAAAGTATAAGTAAAACCGGGTGCGAAATCATTTCGATCTAAATACCCCTTGTTAACTAATTCATCAATTGCTGAAGTACCGGCAACACACATAGGGTTCCCCGATGGCAGCACGTTCGTGGTCAAAAGTCCGCTCACTTCCATAACATACATCCGCCGCGCCTGGGAAATCGTTCGAAGGGTATTAAGCGCGTTGAGCGCTTTTTGATTCTCAATCCCCTTATCAATTTTTGGTAAAAACATACTTGACCCAATGGCCACGATCACCACCACTACCAGCAGTTCTGTGAGCGTCACGCCTTTGCCGGGATGTTCTTTTTTTTTGATGCATTTTTTTAATACGTCATTTTTCATATGTTAGCCCATATTAACTTAATTCATTACAAAGCGGAATCTCTCATTAGTGATGAGAAATCCGGGCTAATAGATTTTCTCGGTCGATTCTTTTTTTATCATCGCAAACGTACCCGGAGTTCCGGGCGGCGGATCCATAACCATTCGTTGGCCGTTATATCTGAACTTTCGATTCGGTGCCACATAGTAACTTGTCTTGTACGGATAGCTATTCAATCCGTCTGCATACCATGTGATTGCCGTCGTCCCCAAAAATCGTAATGATTTTCCCGCCCAATTCTCCTGAAGGTTAACAACATTTTCAAGCCCGCCGCTATATTCAACAGTATATAAATTGTAATAATAGTCCCCGCCATACACGACCGTTGGATCAAAGTTAGCCGCATTTGGGTCACACGCCTGTCCCTGATAACAAGTGCAAGCGGGAGGTGTTTCACAAGAATTACAGCTATAGGCACCCGTCTCAGCACTCACCAGAGTACATCGCGAGTTATTTATCATGCCCCGCGTTCCTTGACAAACTGTTCCATCCGGGCAGATAGTATTTTCTCCCGGACAAGGACCGGATAAAACACATATAGTGCCATCAAAAAATATTCTCGAAGAATTCAATCTCCGGAAATAAACTCCTTTAAACGCCCGCACCGGCACTGGTGCGGAGTCCGACTTGTGATCTTTCCAACTATACTCGCCGCCTGGTTGACGGATCATATCGGTGAAAATAGGTAATCGCCAAGAGTCCGCATTATATTTTTCAGTAGCGGTTTTCGCATTGTATGCCTCACACTCCGGAGCAGGATCGTTCAAATCGGTTACGGGCGGCGGAGGCAATTTGGTTGAAGTCGTATCACCACCCGCTTTAGCCTTAGAAGTAGCATAGGCAGTTAAATACTTCCCAGAACATTTATTCACATAATAATAGCTCTTATCCGAGCCTCTATAATAGGTCGTTGAATCATCTGGACTAAGCCAAGTACCATTGGCTTCACAATTGCTCATATCTGCTACGCACGAAGTCGAGAAATAAGTCGAATTAAGAAGTTGCGATCTGCGGATACCCGTTGCGATTCCGACATTGATTATCGTATCAGAGGCAAGACGACCTTCTACCGGCGGCATAGTAGATGTATAAGTATCAGACCAATTAGAAGACAAAGCAACAAAACTGTCGCTAAAAATGGCGGCGGGCGGCGGGGCACATGCATCATTATCCCATTCCGTATCGGTACAATAGCAGGGAGCCGCATTACCTGAATCACTGTCTTCAGCCGGAATATCTTGACAAAGTGTTGTACCATCGGCTGCCATTCTTGAAGAACCATCAGCATTTTCATACAAATAAGTATTATAGTTACCTTGAATATAAATTCTTCCATTTGTTGCAATCGTGAGGCCGGTTTTGGGAAGGCGCTTGGCATTAATTATCCTAAGCGCTCGGGGGGGCTTAGAAAAAGGCGCCATAAGACCATTCAACAACCTCACATAGATCATTTTCGCTTGGGGATAAAATTGTAAGAGCTTATTGATATCTATAGAAATATATGTTCGGGGACTCGCTATCCGAAAATCAAAAAATGAAGCTGTATTTTGATACTGGGCCACATTCAGATCTATCAAGGCTTGGAAATCAGGCGAAATATATTGAGCGTCTGCACAATCGTATATCGCTACGTATATCGGTTCTAGTATTTCTGATTTAAGACAATGAATATTAAAGCCGATTCCGCTTCCGAAATCGATTGCCTTCTGTTGAAATTTACTTTCTTTTATTGCCGTTGTGTCAGAATCCATGATGGGTTCTATCAATAAATGCGCACCACTTGGATTGACCGGATCACCAATTGGGATCGATCTGGTGGGCATTCCTTGAGCAATAACATCTGATTGTCCGCCAGAACCGTTAAATAAACTATTCTGCCAGCTTGGATTAACAGGGGGTGAATAAGTTGTCGGGGCAGCGGGGGTCCAAGCGGGGTCAATTCCCGGATAATTATTTATATCAACCGCATTTGACATAGAAATAAAACCTTGAGAACTCGGTTCTCCATATTGGGACCCCGCGACCACTGTGTAATACCTCGAGCCATACGACGGATAAAACCATGTAATTGATTTCATTGGGGGATGATAAGGCACCAGCTTAGTAAATGTTCCGCCGGTATCCACCCATACGCAATTTTGATTGTTTTGCACACAAACTTCGGGAGAATTTCCCGGAGTTCCTCCCGAAGCAGTTTTAAAACTAGTTCCATTATTAAAGTGGTAAATAAAGGGAGCAAAACGGAAAACCGGTAAATATGAACTTAAATCCATCGCAACGTTAATTTCCAGTCCATTGTTCAGCGGGTCCGTATACTCTGAAGGGACGTTCTGGCTATATCCGGCATTAGTTAAAAGATAATTAGGCGCAAAGGCCCGATTCTGGCCAAAATAGATGTTACCGGCAGCTCTCATGATATAGGGTTCTCGGCTTTCCGGACTATCAATGTTGCTCGGACGCAGTAGTTTTAATAGACTTCCCGGATTGTTCATCAAATAAATATTACCGTTAGAAAAAATAGGCCCCTGAAGATCAAAACTCGGGCCGCCCTGAATTTCTAAATCCACATTCGAAAAAATAGAAAAATCAAACAATTTGCCGTTCGAAATTCTAACTTTTTGTTTAATCTCAGATTGCATGGGTACCCATAGGCTCTTAACACGCGATGAAATCTCATATTCACGCCACCAAACACCTCCTCCGTCGGACTCCGCAACTTTCCGAACTTTTAAATTGGATAAGTCTAAATCGAAAAATCCGGATACATGAGAATAACGATTTTTAAATCCCGTACTTGCATTGTTATACCAAGAGGATAAGGGATTATCAAAATCATGCACCTCTGAATTGACATCATGTTGCGGAAAATTCGGATGTGTTCCTAAATATTCTTTAAAATTTCTCAATACCTCATTCACGGCAGAAACGTTCAACATGCGCATTTGAACTCTATTGAGATCCGTCTGCACCTCTCTTTGATGCCGGGCCATCGTGTACAGACTTCCGATAATCCCTATTTCAACCGCTATCGCCAAGAAAATCGCATACAATAAAGCAAATCCAAAAGTATTAGCATTCCTGCTATTACGCTTGGAGCGCGCTTTCATGATTGCCGGATTTTGATTGATGAGTACTTCTTGTCCCTTTGCCATACAGTTCTCAATCTCCTTTCTAAGACGACATCGGCATATAAATCGATTTGCGTATTGGCGGCATGTCAATGTAACGATATGAGCTTGGCATGGTTATGAGCTTATTAACTTTGCCCATAGCAATCTGTCCTTTCAAACTAACATAAACAATTTTCTTGTCTGGTGATAACTCAAAGCCTCTTGTCCCCGGTCCCGGCACAATCCGTGTTTGAGCCTTTTGATCAGGGGTGCTACCACCGGTAGAATACAGAATGGTTATCCATCTGGTCGGGGAATCAAGGCGAATAGAATTAGACGTACTCCCATAAGTGTCCGCATAGTTATACCAATATTTATAACAATAGTTGATACCGTCTATTGCATAGGTAAAACACAAGGTTGAGGTATTGAACCCTGTGGGACTTTCAACGGCAGGACTATAAGTAACGCTCACATTTGTGGCGTTGGCCAACATGAGTTCCATGTGTCGAAAAACGAAATCCATCCGTTGCCGGACTCTCATTTCAAGTCCGACTTTGTTCGCTTGCTGAACAACGGAAAATTGAAGGGCGGAGCTTCCCAGCACAATGATGGAGACGAATATCATCGCGATAATCAGCTCAAGAAGAGTAAACCCCCGCATCAAATGAAAGCTTCTAATAACCCGTGCGGGTTTCACTTCGCATTTACGGCTTTCATTATTTTTTTCGCGATGAATCAGTTCCATCTCAATACCTTTCAAACCTAAAATTAGAAAACTTTTACGCTGCTAAAAGAGTAACGGTCATAGTCACCTCATGAGAGAAATTCAATCTATCCAGCCATGTCACTTGTACAGTCACCTCTTTATAGGCCGGGTCGTTTGGGGGATTTGGCTGCACAATCCTGTCCTGAATGAGCCCATTATTCAGAAAAGATGAAATGTCACCATTGATGGTATTGGTATCGAGGGTTACTGTATTTTGGAAATCGTTATAGACGTTAAGATCTAACACGTTGAGAGTTCGAAACTCATTCAGTTTTCTCTCAACGATAGAAACAGCGATCATTTTTTCTTCAGCATCCTTAGAGGATTTTTTAGAATAGTTCATAGCAGCAAATGCTCCCAGGGCAACGATCGCAATGACCATCATACTAATAATCACTTCTACAAGTGAAAATCCAGACTTCATTCCGCCGACATTTTTTATATATCTCTGTTTTTCACTGAACCACTGTCCGGTCTTCACCATTAGCTCCTCATCTTTCTCCTAATTTCGTCTTTCTAAAAAAGTCTTAAAAAAGTGGGCAAAAAAAATTTGTTCTTCTCAAAAAACCTTACACCGCTACTCCTATTAAAAGTATAACCCACTTATATGAAAAAACAAGGTGGTAAATGCAAATATTTGTAATGTAACTTATTGATATGAAATGAGTTATGAAGATGCGCCCAGATGCCAATCATACCTTCTGAAGGCTAACAGCCAGTACAATCAGAACAACTGGAATTGACACATAGTGAACCCGGGATGAGGGGATGGGTACCACAAAACTTACCGGTTCTACAAAGTATAATGTTGTTCCCGTTATATTTGCTTTGAGAATTATTAAGAGTTGCGCGAAATACTATTCCTATGCCGGGGATATTTTGAGTTGCATAACTCCAACACGGGGGCACCGGAGTGGGGGTAGCCATTCCAACTTGAGCCCATGTTGTTGCTGTTGCACCCCTAATAGCCGCAAATTGCTGTTTTCCTATGTGAACCCGGTTCAACAATTGAATCGCTTCAGAAATGCGCGCTTTTTCCAGGTGATTCAAATAAACAGGAACCGATACAGCGGCTAAAATACCGAGCACAGTCACGGTAATAAGCAGTTCTGTCAAAGAAAAACCGGAATGTGAAATGCGGGCAAAGTGAAAACTCCGAGGTGAAAATAAATTGGTTCGCCTTAGTTTTTGATTGGTTCCGTTTAAAAAATATTTCATTTGCTCTGTTTCCTTTAAAATATCAAAAAAAGCAAAGCCTCAGATTAAGGACAAGCACTGCAAGTACCGCTTTGGCAAACTGAAGTCGGAATCAATGGATGATCACCGCAAAAAAAACCAGTTTGTGTAATTCCGACATATTTTGTCCCATAAGTAGACCCAAAGGGCCCTGATGATTTTCTGTACGCATAAGCAACAAACGTGGTATACGGAGAATCACTTCTCGTGCAGAAATCAAAAAACTGACCGGCAGGGCGGTCCATTCCTAAACGCGCCCACTGGTTCGCATTGGCACTATTACCTTGGGAAGTCGGAGCGTTGGCAGGGCTATTGCAATCGCCCATACTCAAATAAGTAAATCCAGGGGTTGTTAATCGGTATGCTTCCTGTCCTTTTCGAATGGCACCTAAAATTTCAAATGACTCGGATAGGCGACTTTTTTCGGATTGCGGAAAATATTTAGGAAGCGCAATCGCTCCCAATACGCCCAAAATTACAATGACGATTAGAAGTTCGGCAAGTGTAAAACCCGACAGTCGTTGTTTTCTATTTTTCAACAAAACCTGCAATATGTTTTCTTTCATTGTCATTCACCTCGTTTCTATCAACTCGGCCAAGGCTGCAAACACGCTGAATCGGAAATCAAAGGGTGATCGGTATCAGCAGAACAGACAGCTTTTCCATCGCTATCCCGAACCCGAACGAATTTACCAGCATATCCCATATAATTATTGTTTGCCGTGCGTGTTGCGAACGCATAGTATATCCCCTCCTCCCCGGATTTGAATTCATAGTCAAACTCACCTGCGGGCGGATCCGGAGAAGGATCCAGCATTCCGATCTCCCCCCAATCTGTCGCATTTGCGTTAGGAACTATTATTTTGTAAGAGCCCTTTTCAAGAAAATAAGCTCGCTCATTTTGACGAATTGCTGATAAAATACTTAAAGCTTCCGATATTTTCGCCGTTTCCTTTTGGGCATAAAACTTCGGCATAGAAATAATCCCTAAAATTCCCACAATCACAGTAACAATTAAAAGTTCGGCAAGTGTAAAGCCTGACACCGCTTTTTTTTTGTTTTTTAATACGGTGTACAATATATTTTTTTTCACTGTCAATCACCTCATTTTATCAAATCTACCAACACGCTGAAAATGGAATCAACGGGTGGTCAGATTGATCAGCGCTACAGACCGCTTTTCCGTCAGAATGCCGAACCCGAATTCTTTTACCCGAATATCCTTTATAATCATTTTTCGTTGTGCGTGTTGCAAACGCAAAATATCCATATGAGTCCATTAAGAAGCGGAATTCATACTTAAACTCACCATCGGGCGATGAAAGCAGAAACGGAGAAGGATCCATCATTCCGATCCCTCCCCAATCTGCGGTACTTGCTATCTCATATAATGCTTTGTAATAACCATGTTCAGCGCGATAAATTTTCTCGTTTTTTTGAATGGCCGATAAAACACCCAAAGCCTGAGATATTTTCGCCTTTTCGATTTGGGCATAAAACTTCGGAATAGAAAGGATCCCCAAAATTCCAACAATCACAGTGACAACCAAAAGTTCGGCTAATGTAAATCCGGACTTTTGATTCCCGGCCAAACCATTCAGTGTTTTAACAAATTGTTTTTGTTCCACTGGATAACCTTTTTAAAATTACCACTTAACATATCGGCATTTAATCAAGCAAATGAACTGTTTGCTCATTTTCCAATGCCCGCAGCATGACCTCTTATCTTAAGGTTAACACCACCTGTGCCTCCGTGCAAATTTAGTGAAAAAAATCTGACACTTATTAAATCACTAAAAGATCTCAAAATAAGCTTCAGTCAAAGGGGGAAGAGACGTGGGCTATACAAGTCATTATAAAACCGCAGACTATCACATATACATACAATTATCGTTCTTTCCTCAAATAGGTGGGTAAAAGCTTTAATCGATCGCGGTACTTCGCAACGGTCCTTCTTGAAATTTTAATACCGTCCTTATCGAGCATTTTAACGAGCTCCGCATCACTGTAAGGCTTTGACTTATTTTCGCTCGCGATCATATGCTTTAATCTTTCCATCACGCTTTTTTGAGACTCATTCGATCCGTTTTCAGACTCCATTTTTGACGAAAAGAAACTTTTGTAGGGAATGGTCCCTTGCGGAGTTGAAATATATTTATTTTGAATGGCCCGGCTCACCGTTGATTCGTGAACACCAATTTTCTCGGAAATATCTTTCAAGCGCAAAGGCCTGAGATGCGAAAACCCGAGCGAGAAGAAATCCTTTTGCCTCTGAACAAGCTCTTCTGTGATTTGACGAATGGTTGATTTCCTCTGCAGAATGGCCCGGATGAGATCGAGCCCTGCCTGAATTTTTTCTCTTAAAAATTGACGGGTCGCCGGATCCGTGGTCTTGTCTTTCAACATTTGACGGTAGAGGGGATTGATCCGAAGCTGGGGAATATAGTCATTGGTAACATCAATTAAAAATTCGTCCTCATTTTCTGGATTGGGAACAACGATGGCGTCAGGAACGATCACCTGAGAGGTGTCCTGCAAAAAAATGCGGCCAGGATACGGTTCTAATTCAATGATTTGCCGGTAGGCCGCTTTAACTTTTTCCGCCGAAACAGACAGACTTCTGGCAATCAGATCAAATTGTTTTTTTTCAAGCTGCGGCATATATTTTTCGACAATCGTCCGCGTTAACGATGTATCGCCGGATTTTCTTTGCAGTTGCAAAAGCAAAGTCTCCTGGAGATTCCTTCCGCCCACCCCCGGTGGGTCTAATCGCTGAATTTTTTTGATGATTTCTTCAACAATCTCCGCCGTCGAAGAAGTGGCTTTTGCTATTTCTTCGTTGGTCGCAACCAACCGGCCTTCATCATCAATATTGCCGATAACTTCTTTCGCGATTTTAGACTCATCGGGGGAAAGGTCAAGAACTCCCAACTGCCCTTCTAAATAATTCGCAAGTGATCGATTGTTGGTGAGTAGAGACTCCCGATAGAGTTGTTTTTTCTGAATATCTGCCGGTAATGCAAACGACAAATCCTGAAGTGAGCCGTCGTTGTGATTCGCTTCGGAAGACGCGTCCATGGCCTCGAGATATTCACGCATCGTTTCATCTCTTTCATTTGACGGAATTTCCTCTTCTTTAGACGATTCCTGAAGTTCGATTTGTTCTTCTGACTTTTTTTCTTCAAGCGTTGGATTCTGGACCAGTTCTTGCTCGATTCTCTGGATTAGCTCAATCGATGGAATCTCAAGGAGTTCTAGAAATTGCCGTAACTGGGGTATTAGTATAAGCTTCTGGGTTTGATTTTGTGTCAGCTTAACATCCATGCAAGAAATGTAGCACTTTTTTGAAAAAATGTCAAAAATAGCAAAAAATTATTTTATGGGAAATTAAGCATCATTTTTTTTCTAAATGAAAGTGCTACAGAATGTTATGAAAAGATTGACAACGGGGAAGGGTTGAATATAATCTGCTTATTTTAGTGCCTATAACTTATAAGTAAGAAGTACACACTCAAAAAGACCACGTTAACGTGATGCTGGGGATACTTAATGGCTCAAGCGACTGTTAAGAAAAAAGGGGTGCCTGAAGGGCTTTGGGTAAAATGTCCTTCATGTAATCACGTGATCTATACCAAGGCTTTACGAGAGAATCTTTCGGTCTGCCCGAAATGCCGGCATCATTATGTGATCGGCGCCCGCGAAAGGCTCGAGCAAATTATCGACCCGGGCACATTTACCGAATTATTCGGAAACTTATACTCAGAAGACCCTCTCAATTTTAAAGGCGCCAAATCCTATACGCAAAAAATCAAACAAGACCAAGTTAAAACCGGCCTTTCCGAAGCTGTTATCACGGGCATCGGAAAGATCAATGAAGTATCGATAGCCATTGCTGTCACTGATTCAAGGTTTATTATGGGTTCGATGGGGTCTGTTGTCGGCGAGAAAATTACAAGGACTATCGAACATGCACTCAAAGAAAAATTGCCGATAGTCATTGTTTCGGGTTCGGGCGGGGGCGCACGCATGTATGAAGGGGTTCTCAGTTTAATGCAAATGGCGAAAACGTCAGCTGCACTGGCGCGCTTCTCAGAAACTCATCTTCCATATCTATCTATTTTAACTCATCCGACTATGGGCGGAGTGATGGCCAGCTTTGCCTCACTCGGAGATTTTATCATTGCTGAACCAAAAGCCTTGATCGGGTTTGCCGGGCCGCGTGTGATCGAGCAAACAATCCGTCAGAAATTACCACCCGATTTCCAAACCTCCGAGTTTTTATTGGAACACGGTTTGATCGATTTAATTGTTGAGAGAAAAGATTTAAAACAAATGATTGCACAAATCATTCATTTTGGCGTCAACAAAAATTAAGGACCGCTAATGGCAAAAGTTGTCTTAAAAGACGTTTTTAAAGTTTATCCAAATCGTGTTGTTGCGGTCAATAATATTAATTTAAATATTGCGGATAAAGAATTTATCGTTCTTGTCGGCCCGTCCGGTTGCGGAAAATCGACGACCCTTCGAATGGTCGCGGGATTGGAAGAGGTAACGAAAGGGACCATCCAGATAGACGGTCAAATCGTCAATGATGTCCCGGCAAAGAATAGGGACATCGCCATGGTTTTCCAAAACTACGCGCTATACCCCCACATGACAGTTTATGATAACATGGCATTCGGATTAAAACTCAGGCATTTCCCTTCTCGGGAAATTGACCGTCGCGTAAAAGAAGCTGCCGAGATTCTCGGTATTACCGAACGTCTGAGCCGAAAACCAAAAGAACTTTCCGGCGGGGAACGGCAGCGCGTAGCGGTTGGGCGTGCGATTGTCCGGAAACCAAAAGTATTTCTCTTTGACGAACCCCTCAGCAATTTGGACGCAAAATTACGCGTCCAAATGCGCATGGAAATTCAGAAATTACATAAACGATTGCAAACCACCATGATTTATGTGACACACGACCAAATCGAAGCGCTAACCTTGGGCGATCGAATTGTGGTCATGAAAGATGGTTTGATCCAGCAAATCGATGATCCGATCCGGTTGTACGAAACGCCTATCAATAAATTCGTTGCCGGCTTTATCGGGTCTCCGCCGGTTAATTTCTTAAACGGGAAGCTTATTAAGAAAAACGGTGTTTTGTATTTCGTTGACAATGGCATTAAGCTCAAAGTGTTACAACAGCATGAAACGTTACTTGCTCCCTATTTAAATCAAGATGTCTTGTTGGGAATTCGGCCGGAAGATGTTTATGATAAGTTGTTTGCACAGGATGCCTCCGATGACTTTACCATTACCGCTACCGTTGATTTGGTAGAGCCGATGGGATCTGAAATTTATTTGTATTTTTCAGTTGGCCGGAATAATTTTATTGCGCGCGTCAGCAATCAGGATACAGCAACGGCTAATCAAGATCTTCAATTGGTGTTTGATATGTCAAAAGCGCACTTCTTCGATGCCAAAACGGAAAAGGCCATCCTCTAAATCCAAGTTGACGGAATGACGCAGTATGAATTAATTGGCGATTCAAAGGTGCTAAATCAAATGGATAAAGGTGTTGTTTTCCAGTTTCAGAATATAGAGCGCAAAATCTTTCTCCTTTTTGCAATATGCAGCGTTATTGTTTTGGCCGTCATCAATATTTACGTACTCAACCAATATCGATCTTCTCCCGAGCCTCAACAAATTTATCTGGGCTTGATCGGGTTTTTATTTATGATGCCGACCCTGTTTTCATGGTTGGCGTTCCGGAGAAATGGGGCCATCTTTTTTTTTATCGCGGGAATTTTCTTTTCTATTTTAACATTTAGTCTCACGTCTAATGTTTATTTCATGGTGTTCGCTCTGGGGCAAATCATCCTGTTTGCGTTGCTCATGTACTACGACCGTTTACGGGAGACAGAAATGATTGCAGATGAAATTGAAATTGAAAAAGCAATCAATGAGCGAAATGATCTTGAGCTTTCCTATAAAGAGAAGGGGACGAGCATTAGCGTTTCTTTCGAGAAATATGCGAGTTACTATAATCTCCGAAATATCGCAAATGAGTTTTCAACCAGTCTATCACTCTCAGAACTCAGCGATATCATCGTCTCCAGAACAATCGAATTAATCCAACGAGGAAATTGGTGTTTTTTGTTTCTCGCAGATGCTGAAAATGAAAATTTATCCCTCATCTCGGCCAAAAGCCCGGCCGGAGACAAAAAAATGAAAGCGAAAATGGGGGATATTTTTGACTATTGGATCCTGCGCAACAAACAATCGTTGCTTATCTCAGACACGGTGAAAGATTTCCGCTTCGATATGAAAAAAGCATCTTCCCTTGAAAACGTCAGGAGTGTCATTGCGTCCCCTCTTTTACATGAAGGGAAGGTTGTCGGCACGCTCCGTGTAAACGCGAGAGAACCCGAAACCTTTGCGACCGACGATTTGCGACTGCTGGATGCTGTGTCCATGTTGGCGTCATCAGCCATATCAAATTCTATTCTATTCCGAAAAACGGAAGAACTTGCAATCCGCGATTCACTGACTAATTTATATGTTCACCGGCATTTCTTGGAGCGCCTCGCGGACGAACATAAGCGCAGTTTATTGACAAACGCGCCCATGACGCTTCTGATGTGCGATCTTGATCATTTTAAAAAATGTAACGACAAATATGGCCATGGAATTGGAGATTTTATTCTTATCAAGACCGCCGAGCTTCTCGCGAAAGAAGCGAGTCATGCGATTGTGGCCCGTTACGGCGGAGAAGAATTTGCAATTCTTCTTCCCAAGGTCGGAATCAAGGAGGGGCTTGCGCTTGCCGAATCGATCCGGGAAAAAGTTTCAAAACTTGAAATTTCCGTCCGTCGTGAATTCATTCCGATCACCGTTTCTATCGGCGTAGCTTCAATTCCGGATGACACACTTGATTCGGAAGAGTTAATCCAAATTGCGGATAAGCGCCTCTATCAAGCAAAGAAACAAGGCAGGAATAAAGTATGTTGAAGCGCATCTGTCTTTTAACGAGCTTGATTGCTTTCCTCATGTGGGCTCAAATTGCCGCCTTTAAAGACCCCTCGAAACTATTTTTCTTTTTGCCTCCGTTTTTTTTAATCATGCTGGTGCTGTGGATGCGAAAACAAATGGCCCTTTTAATATTCGTGGCAAATTTGCTTTTACTGGCAATGGCGATTTCGTTAATTAAAACCATGAATCTTTTTTATTTAGTAATCCCCGTGGCTATCAGCGGCTTGTTATGCACCTATTACTTGCATCAAAAGATTTGGGAGAAAACAATACTACGGTCCGGGGAAAAAAAGCAAAATACGATTAATGAAATGCAGGCCATCAAAGATCGCTATGATGCCCGGATTGAAAGCTTGAACTATCTGGAAAGACAGGTGAGCGGTTTAATCAAGGTTTTCGAAATGGCCCGGGATTTTAATGATTGTTTAAGCTTCTCGGAATTACTACAGGCGATTGACCGCAAAATGACACCGGAGGTGGCTTTTTCTGCAGGGACTATCATTTTATCCGAAAATACAGAAGGAGTTTCTGAACAGGTCAGGCATGTCTTTTCTTTCGGAAACCATAAACGCTTAAATGACGAAGAAAATCTCGAATTTGCAAAACTCTGTCTGGAAGTTCTAACAGGGTCGTCCCAAGTCATTAAGTTTGAAAAAAAATCAGATCATGGCACTCTCGATAAGAGCTCTCTCGAAATCGAAATGCCACTTTGGATATTTCCACTCCTCGTAAAACAAAAACCAATCGCACTCGTGGTAATCGAGGGAGGGAACATGTCGGATTTTCCCAAGTTTGAAATCATGGCATCGCAGCTTGCATTGCAAATTCAGAAAATTCAGCTCTATGAAACCGTCAAAGAAATTTCAATTCTCGACGGATTAACAAAAATTTTTGTTCGCCGGCACTTCATGGAACGTTTTGAAGAAGAATTAGGGCGCGCCTTGCGTTACAAATTCCCATTATCCGTTTTAATGGTAGACGTTGATCATTTCAAAAGTTATAATGATAAATTCGGTCATCTGGTGGGCGATAAAGCTTTGCGGCAGGTCGCGCAGGTCATTCGCGAAAATATCCGGCGAGTCGACGTGTTGGGCCGGTTTGGCGGGGAAGAATTCATCATTGTCGCTCCCGAAATTGATAAAAGTAAAAGCATGGAATTGGCCGAACGTATCCGGTCTTCGGTTGCGCGCAAACATTTGCGGATTTATGACGAAGAAATTAAAATGACGGTGAGCATTGGAACGAGTGCGTTTCCGGATGATCTGGAAAAATCGGGCGATGAAAATAATCAGCAGGCGATCATGGATGAACTGATTCAAAAAGCCGACCAAGCGCTTTATCGCGCTAAAGAAGAAGGGCGAAATAGGGTTGTTGCGTATGCGTGAGAGTTTTTCTGCCGACAGAATCAATCAGAAGTTAAATGAAAAGAGTAAGTGGTATCGTGCACTTGCGTTTTTGTGCGGACTCATCTTCGCTTTTCTTTGTTTAGTCAAAGCTTATTCGGAAACTTTAATCGAGCAAGACCAGATTAAAGCAGTTGCCGACGATTTGCAGTTTGATCGGCAAAATCGAAAGTTAATCGGGGTCGGAAATGCCGTTGTGACACAGGACGATATCGAACTAACGGCGGATAATGTTTCAATTAACGTGGATACAAAAGAAGGTTGGTCAAAAGGGCACGTGGTTCTAAGGCAAGGAAAGGATAGTCTGATTTCGGGCGAGAGCGCCTACTTTGATTTCGATGACCGAAAGGGAACGTTTGATAACGCGCGGCTATATCAATATCCATGGTATGGATACGCCGAGAAAATTGAACAAATCAACAAAGGCAAAGTTAAAGCCCACGATGCGTATTTCACGTCTTGTAACATGTCCCATCCTCATTACGATATTCACGCCAAAAATGTAACCATTTATCCCGATGATAAAATTGTCGCAACAAACGTGACATTCCGGATTTTAGAAACGCCGGTTTTTTGGTGGCCTTATTTCCAAATGCCGCTCAATCATGACACCATGTTAAATGTTCAACCGGGTTATTCCGATGACTTTGGCGCTTACGTTTTAACTTCTAAGGGTTTCTCGATTAATAAGAATATCAAAGGCACTGCGCATTTAGACTATTATCAAAAACGGGGCTTCGGTGCGGGCGTGGATTTTGATTATAAGTTTGAGCGTGCAGGAGTCGGACAGATCAAATTATACGGAATTCATGACAAAAAAACTCCGGATGAAAAAGAAACGAATCCGTACACGAAAAAAACAAAGGAATATCGAGGACGAGTCACCATTAATCATAAGATGCGCCTCGATCCGCTCACGGTACTTGATGTGCAATGGAACGAAATTAGCGATGAACGCTTTTTGCAGGACTTTTTCGAGGGAGAATACCGCGAAGAAATTGATCCGAAATCTCTCATCAGCATTGTCCGGAATGCACGGCAATATAGTTTACTTGCTAACTTCCAAAAAAGAACGAACGATTTCTCTACCGTTGGCGAAAAAACACCTGAAATTATTTTTGATTGGTTGCGAAAACCTCTTTTTGGGACAGGATTTTATTACACCAACGAAGAAGGTTTTGTTAATTTTAACCAAAAACAGAGATTTGCTCCTGATGGTCCCAACACCGTTCAGTTTTACACGGATCAAGAAATTTCCTATCCGTTTCGAATCATGAAGCATTACAATCTCATTCCCTACGTTTATATGCGTGATGACATTTACACGAAAGATCGCGTCACAAAAGCCGCCGCTAACCGGTATTCTGCGGGATCGGGAATCGATCTCAATACGAAATTTTATAGAACATGGGATACGAAAGGAAAATTTGGAGGAATCGAAATTAATCAACTCCGTCATTTAATGCGGCCTCTGGTTTCCTTTAGCGGAAACCAAATCGTAACAAAGAAAATTTCTGATGTCGTTGCGACGGGTCGCGGAGATAATCTTGGCCTTCAGGATGTCATTACGTTCGGTGTGGAAAACCGGATTCAAACAAAACACGTCGTCGGGGAGCAGCTGCAGCGAGTCGATTTAGTCAGTTTTAATACATACCTTGACCTTTCATTCGGCCCGCACAATGAAACTTCCAGAACGGGCGCCGATAAATTCACGGAAGCCCGTCAGGAAATCATTTTAAGGCCGTACGACTGGCTCTCATTCCGAATGGATACACGTTATGATTTCGTTTCTCAAAATGTTTCTTCTAATAATATCGACGCAATTTTTGAGCCGGGGAATCTTTTTTTGGCCATTGGCCATCGATATATTAAGACACGTGAAACATCCGGAACCATTGATAACAAAGATAACCAAATCACCGTGGATGCGATGTATAAATTAAATAGCCGCTGGAGTTTGGGCAGTTATGCGCGCTACGAAGCCACAGAAGCTGACTGGCAAGAATGGGAATTGCGGGCACGCCGAGACCTGCACGACTGGTGGCTCGACTTCGGCTTGAATGTCCGGAACTCAGAAAGAACAGCCGCCGACAAACAGCTTAATAAAGAAATATTTGTTGAATTAATCCTAAAAGCTTACCCGGCTATCAATCTTCACACGGGACACCGAGCTTCTTATTCCAATCCTCGAATCAGCGATACCATTGAAGGCTCATCGCAGGGTACTGGGCTGGGGGATTGGGTTACTACCGTTCCGGATCGCTCCGCTATTCAATCAACCACAACAGTATAAAGGAAGGCATATGAACATTGGAATTATCGGTTCCGGGCACGTGGGATTAGTCACGGCTGCATGTTTTGCCGATTTGGGCAATCATGTGATTTGCATGGATCAGGATGTGAAAAAAATTCAACTCCTTAAAAAAGGTGGCGTTCCTATATATGAACCCGGTTTAAGTGAACTTCTTAAGAAAAACCGCTTAAAAAAAAGACTCATTTTTACCACAAGCATTCGCGAAGCCGTTAAGTTTGCCGAGATCTTGTTTATCTGCGTTGGGACACCACCGCGCGAGGGCGGAGATGCTGACTTGACTGCTGTTGAACACGTGGCTTATTCCATTGCAGCGTGTTTAACAAAATACCGCTTGATCGTTGAAAAAAGCACCGTTCCGGTTGAAACCGGTATGCAACTCAAACGGACCATCGCCGAAAACATCAGAAAAAACGTTCCGTTTGACGTGGCATCGAATCCGGAATTCTTGCGCGAGGGAAATGCAGTGTACGATTTCTTTAATCCGGACCGGATTGTCGTCGGCACCGAAAGTAAGCGGGCAGAAAAAATTCTGAAAGATGTGTACAAACCTTTCCGCGCACCGATAATCATAACGGATATCCGTAGTGCGGAATTAATCAAACACGCGTCCAATTCATTTCTCGCGATGAAAATTTCTTTTATTAATATGGTAGGGCAGATTTGCAAAAAGGTCGGGGCAGACGTGATGCGGGTCGCTGAAGGAATCGGTGCGGACACTCGGATTTCGAAATCATTTCTCAATCCTGGCATCGGTTTTGGCGGGTTTTGTTTCCCGAAAGACTTATCGGCATTTATCAGAATCGGCGAAAAATTAGGGGTGCCGTGTAATTTGCTCCGCGAAGTATTAAATGTAAACGATGCACAAAAAATAAATTTCGTAAAATTAGTTGAGCAGTCGCTCTGGAATCTTTCCGGAAAAACCGTTGGGGTGCTTGGGCTATCATTTAAACCCGATACGGAAGATATGCGTTTTGCGCCGTCGATTGACATTATCAACAAGCTACAGGAAGACGGCGTGAAAATTAAAGCCTATGATCCGCAAGCCATCGCGGAAGCCAAAAAGGTTTTTAAGGGAATACAATACGCAAAGAATCCATACGACGCCGTCAAGGGCGCGGATGCGATGCTCGTTTTAACGGAGTGGAATGAATTCAGGGAATTAGATTTAAAAAAGGTCAAGAAGCTACTCAAGCGTCCCATCGTCATTGACGGGCGGAATATTTACAGTCCCGCTGAAATGGAAAAGCTGGGATTCCGATATTATTCGATAGGGAGATAACAAAAGGGGACAGCTGTTAATGATTAGATTTAGGTAAAGCTTTGGTGTCATTCCCACGAAAGCGGGAATCCACAGGTTCATTTTAGATTTGCTGGATCCCCGCTTAAAGCTTGCGGGGATGACAATTTTAGAAAAAAACTTTTGCCGGTCTTGAGCATTCTCTAATGACTAAGTTAACACAACAGCCCCTTTAATAAGGAGAAAAGAAATATGAAAGGCGTTGTATTGGCAGGAGGATTGGGGACGAGGCTTTCACCGCTGACCCGTGTCACGAATAAACATTTGCTTCCTGTGTACGATAAACCGATGATCTATTATCCCGTCGAAACTTTAGTTAAATCAGGCATCGAAGATATTATGATTGTGACGGGCGGAAACGCGGCCGGTGATTTTCTAAAGCTGATGGGAAACGGAAGTGAATTCGGTTTGAAGGATTTATATTATACCTACCAGCGCGGCGAGGGTGGAATTGCCGAAGCATTGAGCCTGGCTGAACATTTCGTTTCGGGTGACAAGGTGGTCGTTGTTCTGGGAGATAATATTCTGGAAGACAATTTGTCAGAAGCCGTCCAGAAATTTGAAAAACAAAAACGCGGTGCGCGGATTTTTTTAAAAGAAGTAACCGATCCTCAACGGTTCGGCGTTCCCGTGTTTAAAAACGGAAAAATCGTCAATATCGAGGAAAAACCAAAAAAGCCCAAAAGTCAGTATGCCGTTACGGGAATTTACATGTACGACTCCCGTGTATTTGAGTTTTGCAGAAAATTAAAACCTTCAAAACGGGGCGAACTTGAAATCAGTGACGTCAATAACTGCTATATTAAAGACGGTTCCATGCAATATGATATTCTCAAAGGCTACTGGACGGATGCCGGAACGTTCGATTCTTTGCTGCACGCAAATAAATTGGCGGCGCTCAAGGCGGAGTCATCGTAATGAACCGCGTTTTAGTGACAGGTGGTTCGGGCTTTATCGGCTCGAATTTCCTCAGATATTTCCTGAACAAGTTCAAAGATATTTCCGTTATCAATCTCGATAAACTGACCTACGCCGGCCTGCGGTCGAACACGGTCGAACACGAAACAAACCCGCGTTATGAATTTGTCCACGGCGATATCTGCAATGCCGAATTGGTAAAATCCCTCATGAGCCGCGTTGATTCCGTCATTCACTTTGCCGCAGAAACGCACGTCGACCGGTCGATTGATTCACCCGATGAATTTGTTCGCACCAATGTGCTGGGAACGAACACATTATTAAATGCCGCAAAGAACGCGAAACTTAAGAGATTTATCCATTTTTCGACTGATGAAGTCTACGGGTCAATCAAACAGGGATCGTTTACTGAGACCTTTCCACTTGACCCCAGCAGCCCTTATTCGGCAGCAAAAGCAGCGAGCGACCTCCTTGCGCTTGCCTATCACAAAACACACGGCATTCCGGTCATCATTATGCGCTGCACAAATAACTATGGCCCGTATCATTTCCCGGAGAAGGTGATTCCGCTCTTTATTACGAACTTAATTGAAGGGAAAAAGGTCCCTTTATACGCAAAAGGGGGAAATGTAAGAGATTGGTTATATGTCGAAGACACGGCAAGAGCGGTCAGTTTTGTTTTCGAACACGGTAAAATCGGCGAAATTTATAATGTTGCCGGCAGATGTGAATTAAGCAATATTGAATTAACGGGAATGATTTTAAAAGAATTCGGAAAAGGCGAAGAGATGATTCAATATGTGAAAGACCGTCTCGCTCACGATTTCCGGTATAGCCTGGATATGTCTAAACTTGAAGCTCTTGGCTTCGAAATCACATCAACCATTCACGACAATCTCCGCAAAACCATTGATTGGTACCGCGCAAACGAAGCCTGGTGGCGAAAGTTAAAAGCGGATCGGTATACCTTAAAATAAGCCTTCCCGAAGAAAAAGGTTTCGAATGATGAAAATATTAATTACTGGTTATGACGGCATGCTTGGGACTGGTTTGGTTAGGCAACTGACGGGAAAACATGAGCTTTTTGGATTGAGCGATCGCGGCGAGTCAAGGTCCGGTGTGATTTCATCTCAGATAGACATCACCAATCGAGCCGACGTTTTCATTAAAATTGAGGATATTAGGCCCGACATAGTGATTCACACAGCCGCTTATACAGATGTCGATGGCTGCGAAACCAATCGCGAGAAAGCATTTGCAATTAATTTTGAAGGGGCGAAAAACGTCGTTGATGCTTGTTTAGCGATTAATGCATACTTCATTTTGATCAGCACCGATTATGTTTTTGACGGAAAAAAGAAAACGCAATACAACGAGGGCGATATACCGACTCCTTTGAGTGTATACGGCCAGAGCAAGCTGGAGGCAGAAAATGATGTTAAATCAAAAGCGAAACGGTATACTATTGTTCGAACATCGTGGCTTTACGGTAAAAACGGAAAGAATTTCGTCGATACGATTCTGAAACTTTCAGACTTAAAATCCGAATTAGCTGTCGTAGCAGATCAAGTCGGTCGGCCAACCTATACGGTTGATTTAGCCGAAGGAATCGAGAATTTATTGGCTTATTGCAAACGGGCAGATGAGTATAGGATTCACGGAATCGTCCACATTGCCAATGACGGCGAAACGTCGTGGTGTGATTTCGCGAAGGAAATTCTAAAGATAAAAGCACGAAACGTTAAAGTCAGTGCAATGACAACAGAACAGCTCGCAAGGCCAGCCATGAGGCCGGCTTATTCAGTTTTAAGCCTTGAGAAGTATCAATCATTAACTGGGAAACCTTTAAGGCCTTGGCAGGAAGCGTTGAGAGAATACTTACAATGAAAAAGATGCTGGGCATGCAAATAAAATTGTGTTCTTATGTCATTCCCGCGAAAGCGGGAATCCAGCCAAGTTGTCTTTAGGTTCTACTGGATCCCCGCGTTCGCGGGGATGACAGACTTTATGAACCTGCTTCTAAATTGAGCTTTAGAACGTAATGACAATATCAGAGAGAGATTTGAGATGAAAACATTTTTAATTACAGGCGGCGCAGGCTTTATCGGCTCACACCTGTGTGACTATTTCTTAAAAAAAGGCGAGCGCGTCATTTGCCTCGATAACATGCTAACTGGAAATCCGGAAAATATTGCGCCGTTTCAAACCTGTAATCGTTTTATATATACAAATCATGACGTTTCAAAAACAATCAAAGTAGATGAGCCTGTCGATTATGTCCTCCATTTTGCTTCGCCGGCCAGCCCGGCCGACTATATCAAATATCCGATTCAAACACTTAAGGTAGGTTCACTCGGAACCCACAACGCGCTTGGATTCGCGAAAGCTAAAAAAGCGGTTTTTTTACTCGCGTCGACTTCGGAGGTTTATGGCGACCCACTTATTCACCCTCAGCATGAAGATTATTGGGGGAATGTCAATCCGATCGGCCCGCGCGGTGTTTATGATGAAGCAAAACGGTTCGCGGAAGCCATTACGCTTGCCTATCACCGGACACATGGTATCGATACCAAAATTGTCCGAATTTTCAATACCTACGGGCCGCGAATGCGTCATAATGACGGACGGGCAATTCCTAATTTCATCGATCAGGCACTGAAGGGAAACCCCATCACCATTTTCGGCGACGGGAAACAAACAAGAAGTTTTACGTACGTTGACGACTTGGTGGACGGGCTTCAGCGGCTTTTGTTTTCAAATTTCAATTTGCCGGTCAATATCGGCAACCCACATGATGAAATGACAATCGGTGAACTTGCAAAATTGATTATTGAGTTGACGGGTTCAAAAAGTAAAATTGAATATCGTGTCCTCCCACAAGATGATCCCAAAGTCAGAAATCCGGATATCCGGCGGGCAAAAGAAATTCTGAAATGGGCACCGAAAGTCGATGTCCGAAAGGGCTTGCTGGCGGCCATTGAATATTTTAAACAAACTCAGGCGAGGGCAGAATGAAAAAACGAGCGATTATCACCGGAGTGACGGGACAGGACGGATCTTATTTGGCCGACTTATTAGCGACCAAGGATTATGAAGTTTATGGCATGGTTCGCCGTTCGAGTACGGAAAATTTCGAGCGAATTAACCATCTGATGGGCAGAATAGAACTGGTGCGAGGTGATTTGCTTGATCAGATGTCTCTCATCCGTTTAATACAAACGGTAAAACCTCACGAAGTCTATAATTTAGCCGCTCAATCGTTTGTGCCGACATCCTTTGAACAGCCAACGTTGACGGGTGAGTTTACAGCGCAAGGCGTTGCGCGAATCCTCGAAGCCATTCGGCTTGTCGACAAAAAAATCCGATTCTACCAGGCATCTTCGAGCGAAATGTTCGGATTAGTCGCGGAAACCCCCCAAAGCGAAACGACACCGCTTCGGCCGCGAAATCCTTACGGGGTTGCTAAAACCTACGGGCATTGGATGACCGTGATTTACCGGGAAGGCTACCATATGTTTGCATGCTCCGGAATCCTTTTTAATCACGAATCGCCGCGGAGAGGGAAGGAATTTGTTTCTCGAAGAATTTCAGTGGGTGTTGCAAAAATCAAATTGGGTCTGGAAAAAAAACTGACACTCGGTAACCTAAAGGCGAAGCGGGATTGGGGATTTGCCGGCGATTATGTTGAAGCAATGTGGAAGATGCTTCAACAGCCAAAACCGGACGATTATGTGGTTGCGACGGGCGAAGCTCACACGGTTGAGGATTTCGCGAGAGTTGCATTTAACCACGTCGGGCTTAACTGGAAAAAATATGTCGAAACCGATCAAAAGCTTGTCAGGCCAACGGAATTACATATTCTTTGCGGAAACGCTTTGAAAGCGCGGCGCGTGCTGGGCTGGAAGCCGAAGATGCGTTTCGAAGAACTGGTTTATTTAATGGTTGATGAAGATATTAAAGTCCTCGCCAATGGCTAAATGTAAAAAACACCTCCTAATCGGATCAACCGGTTTCTTGGGAAGCGAAATCGCAAAAGACTTGTGTTCGCGGAACCAAGTCGTTTTCGGAACTTATCATCGCCATCACAAAAAAGGTTTTTCACTTTCGGGTTCCGTTAGAATGTTTCAACTCGACGTCCGAAACCGCCAGGGAATGGAACGATTGGTTGCACGGATCAAGCCCGATTATATTTATTATCTGGCCGCGCAAAGTTCCGTTCGTTTATCCTGGGCAAATCCGGTCGAGACCATCAATATTAATTTGGTGGGAGGAATTAATCTTTTGGAGATCGCAAAAAAATTGGCTTTGCGGTCAAAAATTATTATTTTTTCATCGGGGACTATTTATGGCGAGACTCACAATCACAAACAAAAAGTATTTGAAAGCGACCGGTTGGAACCCAAGGATCCATATAGCATTAGCAAGGCCGCTTTGGACTCTTTTGCGAGAATTTATGCCAAGAATTTCAAACTTAATATTTGCGTCGTCCGGCCATGCAATATCGTCGGCCGAAATCAATCGAAGACATTTTCAATTGCGAATTTTGCCTATCAAATCAAAAATATCTCTCTTGGAAAACAAAAGCCCATCATTGACGTCGGCAACCTTTCAGCGAGCCGGGATTATATTGACGTGAGAGATGCAATTCAGGCTATTTCAGAGGTCAGCGGAAAAGGGAAACCGGGAGAAGCCTACAATATCGGCCGCGGGAAGCCTGTAAAGATCGGGCATGCCCTAAAGGAAATAATTGAACTTTCGAAGATTGAAAAAATCAAAGTGCGGAAAAACGAGGCATTTACTTCAAAAGATGAAATTCTAAGAATGGCACTCGCTTCCGGCAAAATGAAACAATTGAGTGGTTGGGAGCCCCGAATTCCGCTGAGGCAAACGTTAAACGACATGTTGAGATGATAGAATGATAAAATTATCGATTGTTATCCCTTGTTACAACGAAGAACAACGGATCGGAAAGTCTCTTGAAACAATTCATAGTTTTGTTCGAAATATAAATATCGAACATGAAATCATTGTTGTGGATGACGGCAGCAGCGACCGGACATGCGAAGTGGTGCTAAATTGTTGCGGCGGGGAAAATGAAACGCACAGGCTTTTGCGGAACGAGAAGAACCGGGGAAAGGGGTATAGCGTTCGACGGGGCGTTCTTGAGGCCACCGGTGATTATATTCTTTTTAGTGATGCCGATTTGTCGACACCGATTGAGGAAGCGTTGCGGTTAATTGCAAAGTTAGAGGATGGATTTGACGTCGCTATTGGCTCGCGGGCGCTTCCGAATTCTAAGGTGGAAATTCGTCAGAACTTTTTCCGGGAATTAATGGGGAAAATTTTCAATAAAATCGCGCGGCTATTGACGTTTAAAGGAATTAAAGATTCTCAGTGCGGTTTTAAATGTTTTAAACGGGAAGCCGCGAAAAAAATATTTTCCCTACAAAAACTTGATGGATTTTCCTTCGACGTTGAAGTGATTTACTTGGCCCAGAAGATAGGATTCAAGGTCGCTGAGATCCCCGTCATTTGGAGAAATTCCACGGCCAGCAAAGTGAATGTTGTGGCGGATCCCATAAAAATGTTTTTTGATTTGATTAAAATTCGAGTAATGCATATCAATGATGTGTGAGGAAATCGAACCGTAATAGATTCCTTCCCCCCGTGTGGGGGAAGGTTAGGATGGGGGGCGCACCCCCACCTCTGTCCTCCCCCATTAAGGGGGAGGAGAACTACACGGGAATGATAAAATTACAATATGATCGCAAGCGAGAATCAGTACCCTTCAAATAGAGCTCAACTCACAATCTTCTTCATATTGCTCCTCGCTCTTGCTCTCCGCCTTTGGGGTATCAATTTTGGCCTTCCTTATCAATACCATGCCGACGAGCCGATTGTCGTAAACCATGCATTGGCATATGGTTCCGGAGACCTCAATCCGCATTTCTTCAAGGTCCCGCCGTTCGTGAGTTATTTGTTGTTCATTTGCTACGGGATTTATTTTGTTCTTCTTCGACTTAGCGGTGCGATTGCAGGGAAAGATGCCTTTCTTGAATTGTTTGTGACTGACCCGACTTCATTTTACTTAATTGCTCGGATTGTTTTCGGAGCGGTAATAGGAACGTTCACTGTTTATTTTTTATACCGATTATGTAAAAAACATTTCGGAAAAGGAATCGCGCTGTTAAGCAGTTTTTTTCTTGCGGTTAATTTTTTGCATGTCCGCGATTCTCATTATATTTATACGGATATTCCGTTGATTCTTATTTTGGTTTCGGCAATGGATTTGATCTTGAGGATCTCTGAAGAACGAAACTTTCGCCATTATGTTAAATTCGGTTTTCTGCTGGGGCTTGCCGTGGCAGTCAAATATAACGGCGTGTTTCTGCTCGTTCCGTTTATGTTTGCGCATGTTAACCAAAAAGGGGACAGGCACGAAATTTGTGCCTGTCCCCTTTTGAGCTTTTTAGATTCCCGCCTGAAGCATGCTCGCCTCGCTTCGCGGACGAAGCGGGTGGGAATGACAGATATAATTAATCTGTTAATCGCCTTTATTATAAGCGCGGTGACGTTTTTTGTCCTGAATCCGTACGTCTTCCTCGACTGGCATTTTTTTCTTGCCGAAACACTCGGCGAATCAACGGTTCACGGATTCATGGGGTGGCTTCACCATCTTACTTATTCACTACATGAAGGAGTCGGCTATTTAATCCTTGTTTTTTCGGCGGCAGGAAGCATTCTTGCTTTGATTTCTAAAAACAAAAAACAAATAATCATTTTGTCATTCGTTTTAGCCTATTATGCCGTGATCGTCTTCAAGGGGCAACCCTATGACCGTTATGTTCTGCCGATTATTCCTTTTTTACTCATTCTTGCCACACTTGCATTAGAGCGAATCGCGAATATCGTGTCATTCCCGCGCAAGCGGGAATCCACGGATCCCGGCGCACAACACATACGGAGCGGTGCTGCTTCGCTGAACGAGGGAATGAGAAGCAGCGGAACTTATTACGAAGACAACAATCGCTATGGTAAATTCGTAATGATATTGATTGCATTAATAATTGCCGCACCGTCACTTGTGAAATCAATTCTTTCCGATCGGCTGTTTGCGAGGGAAGATGTCCGTACGGAAGCTGCCCGGTGGGTTGAGCTAAACATTCCCGCTGATTCGAAAATTGCGTTAGGGGCTCCATTTTTCACGCCCCGCCTCGGCATGAATTTAAAACAATTAATTGAAAAAATGGGCCGTTTAAAGGAAAGGCGATTTTTTTCCGAAAGCCAGAAAAAGAGGCTGGAGATTTTGATTCACAACCAGCAAACGTCAAACAAGCCGGCTTATGAATTGTTTTTTCTAACCGGCCGAACTGTCGGCGAAAGTTTTTTATTTGCTTCACCGGAGCTTCCATATTCAATCGATACACTTCGCAGGGAGGGAGTCCACTATGTCATTTTGCCGGCAATGCAGCCTGAACTTAATAAAGAATTTCGTTCGGCGCTTACTAAAAACGCTTTACTTGTTAAGCGATTTTCGCCCTACAAAGACGAAACGATTGCTTGGGCATTTGACCATGAAGCAATGACCGGCGGCCCGTTTTTGTGGAAGGAACTGATCAATCGAACGGAAAACGGCCAGATTATAGAAATATATCGTTTGCGGGATTCTGCTATTTTAGCGGATCGTACTTCTTCGACTTCCGGATCAGCCAAAATTCAATCGCTTCCCGGAACGCAAATCCCATGATCCCCATATTGACTGAAGACTTGCCCCAATGCCGACCGCGGTGATTCGACGGGACTTCTTTGATTTTATATTTTAGGTCATGGGCTTTGATGATAATTTCCGGCAAGACAAATAAGGATTTAGATCGGATTTGAATTTTATTAATCAGCTCTTTACTCCATGCTTGCGACCAGTTGTAGTCATTGATCCGTAATTTAAACAGGTAATTTAGCAAAAATATATAAATAACCGAAAGAAAAAAGCGGAATAACTTATAGGCGTTTCGTTGCCAACGGACGCCGAGCACAACATCGGCCTCGCCCCTTAGCATCGGTTCGACAAATGACGGAATCTCCGAACAATCGAATTCCTCATCGGCGCCGACGTACATTAAATATTGTCCTTTGGCAATCGCCATACCGTCTTTTAACGAGCAGGTATATCCCTGGTTTTTATCATGTAAAATAAGCTGTGTTTTAGGATATTTTTTTATTGCTTCAAGGAGGCTATTTCGGGTATTATCATTGCTTCCGTCTTCAATAACGATGACTTCGGCGTTCCAGTGAGGATTTTTATCAAGGATTTCATGTAAATCCCTCAAGACATTGGGGATGTTATATTCCTCGTTAAAAACCGGGGTAATAAAGCTAATTGAAAAATTTTGATTCATATCGAAACAGGTTAATAAATTTAATTAATCGTGTCAATCATTAATCTAAAATAATGTTAAACGGCCATAAAATTATCGTTGTTTTACCCGCTTACAACGCCGAAAGAACCTTGCGCAAAACAGTCAGTGAAATCCCAACTGATATGATAGACGAAATCCTGCTTGTAGATGACCAAAGCAGCGACAGGACCGTTGAGATTGCAAAAGAGTTAGGATTACACATTTTTCAACATCCGAAGAATCTTGGCTATGGCGGAAATCAGAAAACCTGTTATGAAGAAGCCCTGAAACATCAGGCAGACGTGATTGTCATGCTTCACCCGGATTACCAATACGATCCTAAGCTGCTCGTCGCAATGGTCGCTCCTATCTGCTACGGTGTTTATGATGTGATGCTGGGGTCGAGAATCATCGGCGGAAAAGCGATTGAGGGAGGCATGCCCCGGCTTAAGTATTATGTCAACCGCGGATTGACATTCTTTCAAAATTTAATTTTCCGGCGGAAATTGTCTGAATACCATACCGGTTATCGCGCTTTTCATCGCATGGTGCTAACCTCTGTTCCATTTCATAAGAATTCAAATAATTTTGTATTCGACAATCAAATTCTCGCTCAAATTTTTTACCACGCCTTTCGCGTCGGAGAATTATCCTGCCCGACACGTTACTTTAAAGAAGCATCGTCAATCGGTTTGATGCGGGGGATTCAATATGCATGGGGTTGTATTGTCACTGCTTTTCAATATTTAATGCAAAAGAACCGAATGACATCTTTTAAAATTTTTGAGGACAGTATTTAATTTAATTAATCGGGAGAAGAAAATAATGCGCCAATTAAAATTATCCACCGTAATCGAGGAAGATATCGAGCAACTCGCAAAAAGTTTAAACGCTCATAAAAAACATTTCGAAGGAAAAACATTCCTGATTACCGGTGCGGGCGGGTTTTTAGGAAAATACATCGTGCTTCTGCTGAGATATTTTAACGAAAACGTACTTAGCAAAAAGATACGCGCTATTTTATTGGACAATTTCGTCACCGGATATGAACAAATTATTGCTGATGATAATCTGATATTTATCCGCCATAATGTCATTGAACCGTTTGAAATCGATGAACCAATCGATTACATTATTCACGCCGCCGGAATCGCGTCTCCGGTTTATTATACAAAATATCCAGTCGAAACCATGGACGTGGGGACCGTTGGCACCCGGAACATGCTTGAACTTGCGAGAATGAAAGACGTTGAAAGTTTTGTTTTTATGAGCTCAAGCGAAGTCTATGGCGATCCGGATAATGCTCATGTTCCCACAAAAGAAACCTACAACGGAAATGTGTCGGTTTCCGGGCCACGCGCTTGCTATGATGAATCAAAACGGTTTGGCGAAACCATGTCGGTTACATACTGGCGGGTTTACAATGTTCCGGTGAAACTTATTCGCCCCTTTAATGTTTACGGCCCCGGTATACGTCCTGATGATTACCGGGTATTGCCGAATTTTATTGAACACGCCCTCCGCAAAGAGCCGCTGCCAGTTCACGGTGACGGGCGAAATACGCGCGCATTTTGCTACATTAATGATGCCATCGAACAAATTTTCAAGATACTTTTTTGTGATGTAAATGGCGAAGCATTTAACATCGGAAACCCGGAACGTGAAATTTCGGTCCATGAACTTGGGGAATTGGTCGCAAAAACAATGCCCTTTAAAGTTGATGTGGTGAATATCGATCCTCCGCATGCCGTTTATGCGTCAAGCGATCCGAAAAGGAGATGTCCGGACATTTCGAAATTGCAATCGGTTATCGATTTTAAGCCCAAATATCCGCTTGAGGTCGGTTTAAAACGAACGATTCAGTGGTTTAGTGAGCAATAATAATTTTAATATTAAGCATAACCGTGTCATTCCCGCATGTTGTTGGCGGGAATCTCTGAACGCAGATCCCCGACACCCGAGGGAAAACGGGCCGGCCCTTGCAGCCCCAAGGGAAAGCATTCGGGGATGACACAACAACTGGGAGCATAAATTAAATGGAAACAGTAAAACATATCGATCCCGCATTCATTGATAACCGCGGCGAAATTATAAACGTTTTCGAAGGAAGAATCGAACACATCGCTTTGATTACGTCAAAGAAAGGTTCAGTCCGTGCGAACCATTATCATAAAGAAGATTTTCAATACATGTACCTCGTAAGCGGCTCTTACGAAACTCATTCGGTTGATGTTAGAGATACGAGTAAAAGGCTAGTGCTGAAAGTAAAAGCTGGCGATATCGTTTCCACCCCGCCATATATCGCACACGCTCAAAAATTTACGGAAGATTCTGTGTTTTTATCACTGACAACGAAGCAACGGGAAGATGGCAAATATGAAAGCGACACCATTGCTTATCAAGTAATTGAGGGTTATTTAAATCCCGAGCTAAAGAAAGCATGAACCGAACCATTTTCATCACCGGTGCAAGTACAGGGTTAGGACTCTCACTTTCTAAAGGTTTCATGGAAGCTGGTGATACTGTCATCGGAATAACCAAAACAAAACGCCATTGGCCAAAAGCTTTAAAGCAGGTGAACAGCAATAGCAAATTTAAATTAATTTGCGCAGATTTGACGAAAGAAAAAGCCGTTGCCGCATTAGTCAAAAAAATTCAGAAGGCTTTTCCGAAAATTGACATCTTAATCAACAACGCAGGCTATATCGATCATGTTTCAAGAGTTGAAAAAACAAGTGCTCGAGAATTTAAAAATAACTTTGAAATCAACTTGTTCTCGGCATTTTTGATGTGTAAAACAGTTCTGCCTATTTTTATTAAGCAAAAGAGTGGATTGATCATTAATATCTCTTCAATGGCGGGGAAGAGAGCTGTGCCACGGCTCGCCGGATACTCTGCCAGCAAATTCGGGGTTCTCGCTTTGTCACAGTGTATTGCGAAAGAAAACATTGAAAACAATATCAAGTGTTTCACAATCTGTCCCGGCGGAATGAACACTGAAATGCGCGAAAAAGTATTCGGAAAAGAAGATGCTCAAAAACAGCAAGCCCCCGATTTTGTCGCTGATGTGATTATGAAAACCGTTAGCGGCGAAATCCCGGTCGATTCGGGTGGCGATATCGTGATCCGTCATGGCAAGATCACGGCCATTAATCCCGTTCCGGAAAAATGACTATGAAGATGGCCACATTCGAAAGGTTAGAAGAACAAACCAAACAGTATAAGAAAACGCGATGCCGTTATTGTGATTCGCCGCTGCCAGAGTCCTTTCTGGACCTGGGTTTTTCCCCACTTGCAAACAATCTGCCGAAAGCCGAAGAAAAAGATGTTGAAGAGTTTCAATGTCCCCTTCGCCTTGTCCATTGCCAGGTGTGTCACTTAGTGCAATTGTCGCACGTCGTCCCACCAGATATGATGTTTGCTCACTATCTGTACGTTAGTTCAACCACAAAAACCTTTCAAACCCATTTTGCTGAATATGCAAAAACTGCTGTCTCAAAATTAAAATCGAAACAAAATGCGCTGGCAGTTGATATCGGAAGCAATGACGGGTTATTGGTGTCCTTCTTTATCAAAGAGGGTATAAAAGGGGTTGGCGTGGAACCCGCAAAGAATTTGGCTGAACTTTCTGTGCGGAATGGAGTGCCGACAATTAATTCCTATTTCGGCAGAGAAACCGTTCAAATGATCACAAAAGAATACGGAAAAGCATCAATTGTCACGGCGAATAATGTATTTGCGCATATCGACGATGTTCAATCGGTTTTACGCAATGTAAACGACCTATTGCCCGACAACGGCATTTTCATCATCGAATTTCCGTATTTAATGACGATGTTCGAAAAAATGTATTTCGACATGATCTATCATGAACATCTGTCGTATATCGGAATAACCGCATTAGACTATTTTACAAAACGGTTTGGCCTCCAAATTTTTGACATTCAACCTATATCTTCCCACGGCGGTTCGCTTCGAGTGTTTATTCAAAAGACGGGTGGCGGACGCGAAATATCGGAAACCGTGACGGATTATCTTAAGAACGAATCCGCGCATGGAATCAGCAACGAAAAAAACTATCGTGAATTTTCAGTAAAGGTGGCTAACATTAAAACAGAGATTATGAAAATGGTAAGAGAGATCAAAGCGAATGGAAAATCAATCGCGGGCTACGGCGCACCCGCCAAGGCGACAACCATTGCCAATTACTGCGGCCTCACAAAGGAACACATCGATTATGTCGTGGACGATAATTCGCTGAAGCAGGGAAGGCTCGTCCCGGGATGCCGAATTCCGATTGTCTCAAGCGCCCACTTAACAGAACACCCGACGGATTGTATTCTCATCTTCGCCTGGAATTTCGCGGAGGAAATAGTAAAAAAAATGGATCCATCAATCAAAGCGGGAAAACAATTTATTGTTCCGCTGCCGAAGCCTAAAATCATCTTGTGAAGTGCCCTATGAAAGTGTGTTTCATCCATCCTCCGGCGCTCATGGGTGTTGATAATTATTCGTCATTAACCCAACCACCGTTAGGGCTTGCGTATCTTGCCGCGTACATTAAGCGCCTGGGGTATGAAGTCGCCGTTGTCGATGCTGTCGGTGACGCAATCGAAAGAATTGAAAGATGGTCGACACACAAAAAAATGTTAATTCAAGGGCTCTCATTCGACGAAATCCTAAAAAAAATTCCCGCTAACTCTGACGTTGTTGGCGTCACGTGTATGTTTACCCACGCATGGCCCATGGTTCGAGAATTGTTATTCGTTCTCAAACAAAATTTCCCGAACGCCAAATTAATTGCCGGCGGCGAACATGTTTCTGCGATGTATGATCTCGTTCTGCAGCAATCGCCCGTTGATATCTGTGTGTTGGGTGAAGGGGAGTACACGATCGAGGAGCTTTTGAATGTGTTAAAAACCGGCGGAAGGGACATTGCTTCTGTCAACGGATTGGCGTACCTTGATCAAGACAAAAAAGTTGTCAAGACGCAGCCGAGAAATAGAATCGATAATCTGGACGCATTGCCTTGGCCGGCGTGGGATTTGTTTGATCCCGACGCCTATATGCGGGGCGGCGTGTATATGGGGCCGGTGACCGGAAGAAGCATGCCGTTATTAGCTTCCCGAGGATGTCCTTATGAATGCACGTTCTGTCCTGCGGCGAGCATGTGGAAACGCGCTTGGAAGCCCCGTAATCCGGTCGATGTTGTGAATGAAATGGAGTTTTATATCAGTAAATACCAGACAAACGATTTTCAACTGCAGGATTTAACGACCATTGTTCGAAAAGATTGGATCATTGCGCTATGCAAGGAAATGATTCAGCGAAAGTTAAATATATCCTGGCAAATTCCGGTCGGAACCCGGTCTGAAGTCATCGATGAAGAAGTCGTCGAATATTTGGTTAAATCCGGTTGTCATCACATCACGTATGCTCCGGAAAGTGCCAGTGACAGGATTTTAAAAATGATAAAAAAGAAGGTCAATCTTAAAAATCTAGAAATTTCTGTTCGCGCATCTCTAAAAAACGGCATGCGTGTCTGCCTGTTTAACGTGATCGGTTTTCCCGGCGAAGAAGTGTCCGACATCAAAAAAACGATGAAGTGGTTGAGGCGTATGGCCCGAATCGGTGTGCACGAAATTACGCTTTCAACCTTCGTTCCAGTTCCGGGATCGGAGTTGTTCACGGAAGTCAACAAGGTGAGTCCTATTGACCTCGATGACGAATTTTGTCACGTCATAACAGGCTTAAGCAGCTTACTCTCCGTACGATCCTGGAATCCGAAAATCACCGGCCGACAATTGCTGTTTTTGAAACTCTGGGGCCTCTTTCAGTTTTATTCGCTATCTTTCCTTTACCATCCGGACAGATTGTGGAGTTTGATCCGAAACGCATTTTCGAACAAGCAACAAACAAAAATGGATCGTGTTTTACGGGAATTTATTATTAAAATCCCGGCGATTTTTCGGTTCAGCCGGAAAGAGAAAGGTTGAATCGAAATCAATGGCAAATTTTTTACCGCTTAAAAATTATCTTTTATATTGCATCGGAAAGCTTGTCGATCAACATCAATTAAGCTCACCCTTCTTAGACGTTGGTTGCGGCATCGGCGACGTCGCTGAGTATTTAGCGAGAAAGGGCTGGGCGGGCAAGGCAATTGATATTTCGGCAGACGCGCTGGATCAAGCAAGAATAAAGTTAAAACATTTCCCCTCGATCGAACTAACGTCTCAGAATTTATATGAATTGACCGGCACCTACCAAACGGTCTTTTTAATGGATATTCTTGAACATCTTCCTGATGATGAATCGGCTTTGAAAAAAGCGGCCGAACTGACCGCGAAAAACGGATTTGTGATTTTAGCAATCCCCAGCAATCCCGCAAAAGAGTGGAGATGGGATGATGACATGTACGGACATGTTCGGAGGTATTCCGAGGAAGACATTCGTCAAAAGCTAACCAATTGCGGACTCCAGCCCGTTCTATATTGGGATTTTACGTTTCCGGTTTTTTGGTTGATGAGGCAATTGCAGATGAAATTGACCCGAAATAACACTCTGTCAAAAAAAGATTTGCAGTCAAAAACCAAATTAAGCGGGTTACGTCCGCCTTGGCAGGAATCCTTCCTGTCGAGTTTCTTATCTAAACTATTGATTTTATGGAAATTCATCTATATCATACAATTTCGTTTTTTTAAAACGAAAATCGCCTGTGGCCATGAAATGATTGTTCTCGCTCAAAAGGTATAACGAATTAACCGAATAGGAATCATTTTACTATGAAACCGAGCAAGCCAAACCAGAAAATAATCGTGATGATGCCCGCCTATAACGTGGCAACTGTCCTGGAAAAAACAATTACTGATATACCAAAAGATTGGGTTGACGAAATTCTTGTCATTAATGACGGCAGTACGGATTCTACGAAAGAAGTTGCTGAAAAATGCGGTGTAAGCGTTGTTTCTCATCCCAAGAGCCGGGGCTACGGTGCTGTTCAAAAAACGGGCTATCGGGAAGCCATTCAGCGCGGGGCGGATATTGTGGTTATGGTCCATGGCGATTATCAATATGATCCCACACTGGTTCCTCAATTCGTTTGGCGGATAAGCCACGAGGGTTTTGATGTGGTTACAGGGACAAGAATGGTTTTGGGTGATGTTTTAAAAAAGGGAATGCCGATGTGGAAATTTATTCCAAACCGGCTTTTGACGTGGCTTGAAAATTATGTTTTTAAAACAAACATTTCCGATTATCACAACGGTTATCGTGCATTTCGCGCTGACTTCTTAAAACAGGTGAATTTGGATCTATTGAGTGATAAATTTGATTTTGATACGGATATCATGATTCAGGCGGCAATCCGTCACGCAAAAATAGCTGAAATTCCCCACCCTACACGCTACGAAGATGAAAATTCACAGATGCCGTTTGGAAAGGCCGTGCGCTACGGCATAGGCATTATGGCGACGGTGATCCGGTATGTTTTGCACAAAATGGGAATTCGCAAATCAAAAAGATTTGAGGTGGCAAATCATGGCTAACATCCTTGTAACCGGAGGGGCGGGGTTTATCGGCTCGCATGTAGCGGATTGTTTGCTGGAGCGCAATCATCGCATTGTCGTGCTGGATGATTTGAGCGGCGGGTTTGAAGACAATGTGCCGAAACGCGCGACATTTGTCTCGGGATCGATATTAGATCAAGCGCTTCTAAAAAAACTGTACGAAGAATACGCATTCGATTATGTCTTTCATCTCGCGGCCTATGCGGCTGAAGGCTTAAGCCATTTTATTAAACATTTTAATTATGAAAACAACTTGATCGGCTCGATCAATTTAATCAATCTATCTATCAACCATCGCATAAAATGTTTTGTGTTTACGTCTTCCATTGCCGTCTATGGCAAAACGCAACTTCCGATGAGGGAGGACATGATTCCGGTCCCCGAAGATTCCTATGGGATTGCGAAATTAGCCGTCGAACAGGACCTGAAGGTGTCGCATGATATGTTTGGCATGCCGTATATTATTTTCCGCCCGCATAATGTCTATGGCGAAAGGCAGAATATTGGCGACAAATACAGGAATGTCGTTGGAATTTTTATGAATCAGATGATGCAGGGTCAACCGATGACTATTTTCGGGGATGGGAACCAGAAAAGAGCGTTTAGTTATATTTCCGATGTCGCCCCCGTGATCGCCGGAGCCATTGATGTTCCGGCGGCGTATAATCAAGTTTTTAATGTCGGCGCGGACATTCCATACACAGTGAATTATCTTGCGAATGAATCAGCGAAAATGTTTGGCGTTGCCGCCAATATCAAATATTTAGACCGGCGAAACGAAGCGGACGAGGCTTATTCGGATCACGAAAAAGCGCGCCGGGTACTGCGCGCCGAATCAAAAACCTTCTTAGCCGAAGGACTTGCCCGGATGGCAAAATGGGCCAAAATGCATGGCGCCCGAAAAAGCAAAGATTTTTCGAACATTGAAGTGTTAACCAATCTTCCGCCTTCTTGGGCAACGTCAAATAAATAGATTAACTTTCCCGAAGCAAAAAATGCAATTAAGCAAAAATGACAGATGGTGTTTAGTTGGAATTCTTGCCGCGTTGTTTTTTGTTTATCCCGATCTTTTTTTCGCTAAATCAGGCGCCTTGGTCGGCGACCACATTGAACAGCATTACCCTTGGGCAAAACTCCTCAGCAACTCATTAAGGCACCTTCAATTCCCGTTATGGTCCAATTTGATCCAGTGCGGATTTCCAATCGGCGCAGAAGGGCAGATCGGCGTATTTTACCTGCCGAACATCATCCTTTATTTTTTTCTGCCTCTCAACTGGGCGTATTCTTATTCATCAATTGTTCATTTTGCGGTGGCAGGCATTTTTACATATCTTTATGCGCGACAGATGCGGCTTAGTTGTACGGCCGCTCTTCTCTCGTCATTCATTTTCGTGTTCGGCGCCGCCAGCGGCGGCGCCTATTACAACATGCCTTCCCTGAAAGTGTTTTCATGGTTTCCGTTTATGCTTTTGTTTTTTGAAGCGTACCTGACAAATAATAAACGACGGAATTTATTTCTGGTGGCAGTTGGCATTGCATTTTCGCTGCTGGCGGGATATCAACAAGTCGCTGTCTTTTCATTGATCATTTTCTATTTTTATATCGCCCTGCGCCTGTTCTTATTCCGGCAATCAAACGAGGGGCATGGCTTTGTTTTTCTCCGAATAGCGATGATTTTAGTCGCGACCGTTGGTGCATTTTTAATCACTTCACCTCAAATATATCTCATGTTTAAACTTTCCATGATGTCGAACCGCGTCGGTTTGACGGAAAGTTACACCTATATCGGTTCGATGTCCCCTTTTGCGGTGCTAACGTTTTTGTTTCCCGCAATTCAATATGTATTCAAAGCGAATTGCTTGTATATCGGTGTTCTGCCCTTGGTATTTGTCCTTTTCTCCGGAATAGATAGGAATTCGCGGAAAACCACCCTTTTTCGATTGTGGATATGCATCACCACCGTCTCTTTTTTGATTGCCTTGGGAAAGTGGGGTTTCATTTATCCGGCTCTGATCAAAACGAGTCATTTTTATTCGTTTCGTTTTCCGTCGAAGTTCGTGGTGTTTTGTGTCTTTGGCTTGTCCATATTAAGCGGTCTGGGATATCAGCAATTATTCGAGGCAAAACCAATAGATGACTCAAAAACAAATCGCTCGGTTGCAAGAGCCTGTTTGGCCGCAATCATTCTGATCGTTATCTTGTTTTCCGGATATCTTGCAGCCAACAGCATATTAACTTTTGGACAACCGGCGGTGTTCAACGCGGGACAATGGTTTGTGGAACACTATATTTATGGAAAGATCGGCCACCCGCATTCTTTAGCCAAATATTTCAACGACTTAATCACGGTGATTCAATTCACACAAAATTCGATATCCCCGGTAAGGTGCTGGAATCTTTGGGCGTTTGTGATGATTTTATCGGGCCTTTATTTTCTATTATGGCTGCATCGAAAGGGTGCTAATGATCGCCATTTGCATCTTCTTGGAATTTGTCTGATTTTGTTGGATTTATATGCCTATTCCTGGATTGATTTCAGATTGGATATGGATACTTATCAACATGCCTTGAAAAGCGACCCAATCATTTCTACATTAATAGCGGAAAAACAGAGCGGCGCTTTAACTCGTCTTTACGGCATGCGCCCTTACGGCAAAACATTACCGCTCGTTCCTAGCGCGAATATGCTTTACGATATTGAAGATATCGGAATATATTCACCGCTTGTCATCGGGCGTTATCATGAAACGATCGGAATGTTCGGCAATATAAACGATTCCAATTTTTCGTACAGCCCGACACCGGAATTTGTCAAAAACAAATTTAAAATCCTAAACTTCCTGAACGTTTCTCATGTTATGAGCGCGTTTCCGCTCAAGCAGCGCGAACTAAGATTGATTGATCGGGAAGTTGCATCGGGTATTTATTTGTACAGGAATACAGATGAACATCATTTGGGTTATGTCATATCGAACGTCCGCTGGTTTGACGACTGGAATTCCTTGAAAGAGACGTTTATGGAAACGGGCTTTGATCCTTCAAGAACATTACTGATAGAAAAATCCGAAGGAATGAAAATTGCAGATAAGGACAGGGATAGAGTATTGTCATCGCTGCCTGTCCGGCAGGCAGGCCCGCACGTTTTCAGCGGGGATCCGGAGTTATTGGATTCCCGATTACCCCGGAAAAGCTGGGCACGGCCCTTTCTTTCCCCAGGGAAACATTCGGGAATGACAGAAAGCGGTATCCCAGATGCGATTAAGAAACAGGATGAAAGCATACAGCTCATCTACCGGGCAGATGATTTTGAAGAGTGGGAAATTCAAATTAATCAGCCGGCTTTTTTTGTCACGTCTGAAGCGTACGATTCTGGTTGGAAAACGTGGGTTAACGGAAGGGAAGTGCCCTTATTAAAAGCACACGGCTTGTTCCGCGCTGTGTGGATCGATTCTGCGGGTGTTTATAAAATTAAATTTCGATATCAACCATTTTCGATTGATTAGATATGCTTGAGACTCCATTATTTGCCATCATATTTTGGGTCCTGTTGATCCCATCGCTTTGGATCAGCGGTTCGCTCGCAGGATTTTGGCTCCACGAAAAAAATCCAATATTAAAAGGCATCATGACAATGGCCTGTGGGCTTGGATTTTATGCCTACTACCTTGTATTTTTCGGATCGTTTGGTTTGCTAAAGCCCGTTATCGTCATCCTTTTCATCGCCGCTTCGTTAATGTTGGGCTGGCGACAGTTACCGAATCTGATGGGGGGGATCAAAGATTTGTCCCGTTTCATGGGAACTATCTGGAAAGCTTCGAACCGGTTCCTTCAAATTTTCTCGTTCGCAGCAATTCTGTTGACAGCGCTACTATGCTTCCTACCTGAAATTGCGAATGACTCGGTTGCACTCCAGCTATATGTGTCTAAATTGTTTGCAAAGCACGCGTCTATCTCACCGCAAATTTATGATCTTGTGTCTTTTCGCCCTTTACTCATAAACGTGCTTTACGCAAGCGGCATGCTTTTTAAAAATGTTGCGATTGCAAAATTATTTCATTGGATCTGCGGTTTGCTTTTGTTTTTGGCCTTGATCGTCAAAATCGATGAAGTCACGCAAAATAAAAAGCTGTCTCTTTTTTTTGGTTTTATGTTTTGGCTCACCCCGACCTTAATAAATCAAATTGCCACAACATACATCGATGCGGGCATATCCTTGTTCGTTTTTCTTGAGTTTTGTCTTTTGATTAAAGAACCAAAAGAATCGAACCGATCAGATTTTTTTTATGCCGGACTTTTCATTGGCATCGCCATAGCAATCCGTTATCTGGCTTTAGCGGCTTTTTTTGCCGGCGCAGTCGTCATCGGCATTCGCATGCTGAATCGCACCGATAAAATGAGCGCAATCAAAGGCATGCTTTACTTCGCCACCGGAACATTCATCTCATCAGCTTATTGGTTTGCGCGTGGATGGATTTACAGCGGCAATCCGATTTTTCCATACTTCGGCTCTTGGTTTGGGCAAGAAGACCCAGGATTCTTTTTTTCTATGTATTATCACGCCCAAGGGCTTCCGAGATCTATTGGATCTTTCTTGAGTCTTCCATGGAATCTCACTTTCCGACCTCATTTCTTTGATTATCATCATTGGTTGGGGCCTGTTTATCTTTTAATGCTTCCCGTTGCTATTTATGCAGCCGCCAAAATTAAAAGCGCAAGATACTGCTTGTTATTCACTTTTCTCTTTACCATTTTCTGGTATTTTACGGGGCAAATTGTGCGCTATCTGCTTCCAATTTTCCCGATCTACCTAATGGCATCAGCAATAGGAGTTAGTGAACTGGCGAAAACTATTAACTCAAAGAACCTTCTTAAGACCGCAGGAAAGAGCGCGGCGTATGGATTGACTGTTTTTATGCTGTGTTTAACTGGATATCATTTCCGTTATCAATATCCCGCCTTGTGTGGAATTTGGAACGAGGGGGAATATTTAAACAAGATGGAACGAACCATTCCAATCGCAGAGTGGATCAATGCTAAACTACCAGAAGATTCGAAAATATTGGTCTTGGATGAAGTCCACTTATATTATTTTAACCGAACGGTGGTACTCGAGCCCGATTTTGAGTTCAGAACCCATTACCAGAAGTTGGATTCACCGCAATCAATTGCTGCTACGCTGAAGAAATATGGATTTACCCACATTCTTGAGAAAAAGGAGATTACCATCTCGAAGGAATCAGGTGGAGCTGGACTTCCGAAACGCCCCATTGATCAAGTGTTGAATAATCCGAATATCTGTAAACCCGTTGTTTCGATTCAATCTTCCAATATCGTGGAATCGAAACAGCTATATGTTCTATATGGCCTTTCTTAGAAGCCCGTATGCCTTGAATCAGCGCAACTCGTTCACTCAGATCGTTTGCGTATTGTAATTTCAAAATGCTCTGTCAAAAACCAATAGAGCACAGCAAGCCACATCAAATTCCATTGATTGAACGACCGAAAAAAATAAATATTCACATTGGCGTGGCCGGCCATGATAAAAATAGTTGCTACGATAGTATAGAGTAAAAAACCTTTCGACGGACGTAAGGAGGCGAATGCGATAGGCAAAACAAAATACTGAATGCCGTATCCGGTTGTGAACGTAAGAAAAAATAAAGAACCTAATAGGCATTGTTTAAGAATGTCTTTATTCTTTAAAAGCAGACAATATAAAAAAAGGCCAATGATAAATAGATATTTAGCGCCGGGTATATGCAGGAAGCTCGTAATCCCATAAACGTCAGTAATCCCGCCATAGTGGAACACATTATCGATGATTGCTTTATGGGCCACGCTCCAATAGGGCAGAAAAGTTAGAAGAAAAAGCGCCACAGAAATCGTAAATAAAACAAAACGTATGATATGTCGTTTGGCTAAAAAGTTTGCACAGATCAATGTTGCATAAAATATATTGTGCTTCACTATCATTCCGATGGTCGAAAAAAGCCACAACAGCCCCTTCTTCATTAAAGGCTTATTTTCAAGACGAAGATAACAATAAATTCCTAAAATAATCATCAGTAACGCAAGATTTTCGAATTGGCCATGAAACCCCGTTAAGAGAAAAGAGACGGGATTTAAATAGAAGAAAATAGCGGTTTTGGGCCTGGAGAGACCTTTGATACGGGCGATTTCCATCAAAAGCCACAAGGTCGCCAAATCAACGCAAGAAAGAAATACTCTGTGTATCAAAGGGTATCCCAGCGTGGGGAATGAGTTTTGAATATTGCTTAAGAATCCGCTGATCAAAAACCATGCGCAAGAATAGTTGTAGCGATGCGTTTCTAAATAGATATTCCCGCCTTTATGTGCGACGTCAGCGATGAAAATAAAGCCGCCCATGTCAAAATTGCCGTCAGTAGCATAAGCCAAAAAAAACCTAATCAAAGTTCCAAGAGCGATGATTAAAAATAAAACCCTCTTGCTATTCAGTGAACTCGATTCCTTTTCGCGAAAAGCGGTGCATAGTAAGTGAATACTAAACACCGAAACGGTGAATGCGGTAAACCTTATCACATCAAACTGAAGATATAGGAAAGAGATGCCCAAAATAAATAAGGCAAGCAAAAACAGGAAAGTCTTTTTGTTGCCGGTACAGCTTGACCACTTGATGATTAGAAAAAACATGCCAACAACGAAAACTCCGAATATTTGTTGGAACCGTTTATCGGCCTTTTCTAACCACCATGTTACAGGATAGCCGGCAAAAATTCGATCAAATGTGCCATGCTCAAACATTGCTTTAATGGTCTGATGGCCAAGCATCGGGTAAAGCAACAATCCGATTCCTATGGTTAAAACACCGCCGAAGAGCCACATTCTTTTCCTGCATTCATCCGGAATTTGATTCATGACCGATCTGTGTTAGACAATCCTTTTCTCATTTCAAAAAGTTCCCGAAGCCCTTTCAGTGATGATTTGATGAGCTTCATTTTCTTGATGGTGCAAGTTCCCGTCTTTCTCTCATAGTGGGTCACGGGCAAAGTTGTCAATTTGTTATTCTTTCTTGCCGCTAAAATGGATAGAGCGATGTTGGGCGCAAATAAATTTTTATCTACAGATTTTAAGAGCTGTTTTAAGAAATCGTTCTTAATCAATCGAAATGGGCAATTTGCATCTTTGATCCACACCCCAAAAAGTATGAAATTTGATATCCGGATAATCTCAGTCAATATGAGCCTCGTTAGCGGATCGTGTCTGTGTTTGCGATAGCCCACAATAAAATCGTAACGATTCTTCATAGAATCAAGCTTCCAAAATTCTTTAATCTCGAATTGGTTATCGCTATCAACTTGAAACACCCATTCCTTACAGGCTGTCTCATAGCCCATCCGTAGGGCTTTCCCATGGCCTCCATTAACTGTGGGCCTTAAGATCTTTAACTTCGGAAGTTCTTTTGATAAGACCTGTAATTTGGTAAGTGTATTATCTTTACTACAATCATCAATCACAATAAATTCGAAGTCATCTATCCTTGACTGAATTTCAGCATAGTAACTTCGTACAACCTTTTCGATAATTTCCTCTTCGTTATAGCAGGGCATAATTATTGAAAGCGACATGTTACAACTCCCATACGGTTTCGTTGCTTTGACTTAAAATCTTATCGACGATTTCTTTCCCTTGCATCACAGAATGATCGGTATTGCCTATTTCGTATTTCCAGGCACCAAACCGACCCCTGGAATATATATCCATTGCTTGCAATGCCGGTTGAATTCTTTTTAAGCTATCTTCTCTTTCAAGAGTGGGAACTGGATAAGCGTATTCTATATCAAATAAAAACCTAGAGACAATGAATCTTTTATCTGAGGCAGAGATCAGTCCGGAGTTGATAAGCCCTTGAATCGTTTTTTCCACAATTTCCGATTCATCTTCTTTTTTATATTCCGAATATGCGCTTTCGCAAAGAAGGGAATAATACTCTTTCACATTCGGAACATTTTGTGGCGAGTAATTGGAAAAATAGGTGACTCTGAAAAATGGACAGTTACTATCGGGAAAATAATTCCAGCTTTTGTCGCTTGGGCAAGGCTTCTTAATCCCCACCCCAACGATAAAAACGCCATTATGTTTCAGACCTGTTGCAATGTCAATCAACTCCTGGCTGTGAGGCTTGAGCAATGCGACAAATTGGTCTAAAGGAGATGTATTGATTAAGATGTCATAGGTGTCACACTGACCGTCGGCGAGATATATTTTTTTTGATTCTACATCAATTTTAGTCAGTTGCGATGATAGCTTGATTTTTGCAGCGAAAAATTTTGCGATGCGATTAAAAATCTGCCCAGTTCCGCCATTTTTGGGAAATTTGAATGCCGCGTTAGGACCCCAATCGGTTTTTGGTGCAGGGGATTTTAATAATGAAACGGTTTCTTTAAGATTAACCGGACTTACCCGTTCATCAATCCATGATGAGCTTAACTGATCGAGTGGATATGCCCATACTTTAAAATTATACGGCAACATAAAATATTGGGCGATGCCTTCACCCATTGTTGCATTGATCCACTCCTCAAAGTTTTTAGTTTTCTTCCTCCCACGGTCTGCTTTCCGCAATCCTTTTAAACACTTTGCGATCACGTTTCTCGGTAAATACTGTAAATTATTCTGAAATGGGTAGGGAATCCATTGGCCCATCGTGCGTATCCACGTATTCCGCCTATGAAGCAAATATTCCGTACCCAATGCTGTTTCCAGAAAGCGGTCAAAATATTCATAATGCGAAAATATAACATGCCCGCCAAGATCCCACGTAAATCCGTGGTTATCAATAAAACTCTTACAGAGTCCACCTACATAATTATTTCGTTCATAAACGACAAAGTTTTCATGTCCAAGTTCTCTTAGTCGAAATGCTGCGCTCAATCCGGTAGGCCCCGCCCCGATAACGACTATTTTTTTCATAAATGAAAAGAAAAGTTAATATATTTTGGAAATGGATGGCAACTTGTTTAGTTTTTGATCACGAATTAATCTGTTATGCGAATCGGTGTATAATATGTGAAATAGGATATCGTAGCAAGATTTTTTCGGTTCTCAAAATCGGGACATTTAGGCGTGTATGTGTGATCGTAAAAGTTCTGTGTTTTGATAAATGTCGTGACAAATATTGCTTGATGCTTTTTTATATGTGTTTTATACTCCGTTTGATTTTTCCGTTTAAATAGATTCGTTTTGGAATAATGAAATTATAACGTAATTGATTTCTTCGACTGCAAGTTGACTATTCGATTGCTGGGAAAAAATCCGGCTCTAAGGAATGGATGATGAAAATTTTACTAGTATTACCGTTCAGCAATTCCTATCAGATTATTCCAGATTTAGGATTGGGATATCTCGGTAGTGTTCTGCAGAAAAAAGGTTACGAGGTTAATATTATCGATTGTGTTAACGAAAATATCGATAATCAAACCTTATTATCTCATATAAAAACTGAGAAACCAGATGTTATTGGTTTTAAATTATTTACTAAAGACTTGCCGACTGTAAAAGAGATTTCTCGTCTAATTAAGGGGTATAATTCAAATATCCGAGTCATTGCCGGTGGACCTCATCCTTCTTGTGCGCCCACGCAAACACTCGAAGAAATCGAAGATTTAGATTACTGCTTTTATTCTGACGCTGAAATGGGTCTCTGTGATCTGGTTGATCTGCTGCAAAATGGCAATGTCGCTGCAAATGCTCTTAAACAAATCCCTAATCTGGTGTGGAGAGATGAGAATAAACAAATCGTAGTCAATGAAAGCACTGCGGTAGAAAACCTTGACAGCCTGCCGTTTCCGTTGTGGGAACTCATAGATCCTCGTAATTATCCGCCGGCGCCTCAAGGCTTTGTGTTCAAGAGTTTCCCGACGGCTCCTATGCTTGCTAGCAGAGGCTGTCCTTTCGAATGTACTTTCTGTTGTGGCTGGAGAATGGGGGGGAGAAAGATCAGATACCGGAGTATTGATAATCTAATCAGTGAAATAAAATATCTCCATAACCGTTTTTCTGTTAATGAAATACATTTCGAAGATGACAACTTTACGATGAGGAGAGACTACGTCGTGGAAGCGTGCAAAGCGATCAAGAATTTGGATTTCAAATTGCACTGGGCATTACCACAAGGGGTAAGGTTAAATACGTTAGATGAAGCGCTCCTTCGAGTCATGAAAGATGCGGGCTGTTATTCATTCAGTCTTGGCATTGAATCGGGAAGTCAGAAAATATTAAATGATATGAAAAAACGCCAAACGTTGGCAGAAATCAGAAAAAAAGTAGAACTAATCGATAAAGTCGGTATCAACACCATGGGCTTTTTCATCATCGGATACCCGACAGAAACGATCGAAGACATAAAGGCAACAATTTCGTTCGCGAAATCCCTGCCTCTGAATTGTGCATCATTTAATATTTTCAAACCTTACCCTGGGACCGAAATTTACGATCAATTAAAAAAGCAGAATCGCGTTAACAGCTTGGATTGGTCTACTTTTCATTATGATAAGGTGTCGTGGGATGGGGGCAATGTTTCTCGTACGGACATTAAAAAGCTTCAGAAATATGCAACGTTGTCATTTTATTTGCGTCCAATCATATTATGTAAATTTTTGAGCAAAATTCGGACATGGGGACAGATTAAGTTTTTAGCAAAACGAATATTTTCTGTCATTCTAAAAAAGGGATAACACGATAAGAGAAGTGCGCAGATATGCAAATGGGAATTATTAATAGAATTGTTAATAACGTGATGGGAAATCCATTCTTGTACCACTATATGAGAGCATTCTTGCAAGGGGGGATTCCATACAGATCTGTGATTGATTCGCTCGATACGAATCAATCCGATCTTATTCTTGATATCGGGTGCGGCTCATCCTATATTGCACAAAAAATTAAATTCAGAAAATATTTGGGAATAGACATAGATCCGAAATCCATCAATGCCGCAATCAAGAAAAACATTCCTAACACCGAGTTCTTGGTCGCTGATATTAATACATACGATTTTTCAAAACAAAGGTTTGACAAGGCAATCCTGTACGGAGTCTTGCATCATTTAAATGACGAAGAAGCTGTCACGTTGCTGAATAAGCTATCAACATTAATCGGTGATTGTGTTGTTACTTGGGATTCTGTTTACTTATCAAATTTTTACGTTACCAACAATCTGATGTGCGCATTAGACAGAGGCAAACATGTTCGGACGGCGCAGGAAATGACGGCGCTAATCAAAAAATCAAATCTGACGATTGTCGAGAATAGAATCGTTCCTTGCAGATCAAGACTTTCGAAATATATTTTATTCAAACTGGCTCCCGGTTGAAATATTACTTTTGCTGATTCGTATGAGATTAAAAAGGGTATTTGAGAATACAAAAGTTTTCGACATTGCTTTTCAGCTTTTTCTACTTTTTTGCCTATATGTCGCGTTAACCGGCGGCGTTTTTTTTGTTGGCTGGAGAGTGCTCAAACGTTGTCGTGATCTCTTCACATTTCTCCCTGCGTTAACCATTTTGGGCGGAAGTATTGTTAGTTACTATCTGTACATAAAAAATTCGATAAAACTCGAAAACCTTGAACCAATCAAAACAATTAATCGGTTTTTTTTATGGCCACCGTTTCTTTCGGTTGCCATCCTGTACATCTGGTATTCCGCCAGTCAAACCATAAGCTTATTCCTCAAGCATGCCTCTCTCGAGACGGCGTTATGGGACTTTGGATTTTACGAGCAAGTCATATGGAATACAGCACATGGTGATTTTTTAGTTACTTCCGTGCGTGGCGGTCTTCACATCTTTTGCGAGCATTTTAAACCCATTCTCGCACTTCTATCGCCAATTTATATAGCCGTCGACAACTCGACGTTCTTCCTTGCGATTACAACGCTGGTCATGTCGAGCAGCATCATTGCGACCTATTTGATAGCCAAAACCGTAATCAATTCACATAAAACCGCTTTAGTATTCAGCCTTTGCGTTTGCTTCTATTTGCCCATTCGCGATGGAATTAATTTTCCGTTCCACACACAAATGATGGCGGATCCTTTTATTTTATTCGGTTTTTATTGTGCACTGACGAAAAAAAATGCTTATTCGCTTCTTTGCTTTGCTTTGGCGCTTATTTGTAAGGAAAATATTGCAATGGACGTGCTTGGCGTCGGACTTTTTTTAACGTTCCAAAACCAAAACCGGAAAAATGGATTGTTGACTGTCATGCTTTCTCTTGCATGTCTCGTTCTGATTCTCGCTGTGATAGAACCAAACTTTAGCTACCCCTATCATTTTATCAATAAATGGAGCTACTTCGCCCACTTCAAGAGTCTCAATCCCGAACTGTGGAAAAAGCTTCTTGAACCCAATCCGATATCTTTTCTGATTCTCGTTTTTGGGCCGTTTTTATTTCTGTCTTTCAAGTGCAAAGGCTGGTTTTGGTTGTTAGGACCGTCAATCACTCTCAGATTATTAAGTGGTATGCCTGGATTTCGTTTTACGCGCGCACATTACACGGGGGGATTTAATGCTCTGGTTATCATTTCGGCAATCTATGGCTTCCTTTCCCTGATTCAATCTCTTAAGGCGAACAACAAATCGACAGTCTCAAACATGCTGACGGAAAACAAAAGTTTATTATACGTTCTTCTTATTCTTGGAACTCTTGCTTTTGCGGGTGCTCCACAGTTGTTTACAATCGATAAATATCTAGACCTGGCATCAAACGGTAACTACCAGAAAGTCATTAAAATTCTTGAAAGCACCCCGAATGAATACTCTGCTTTGACTAGCGAACGATTTGCCGCCCATCTATCACGACGGCGTTACCTGTTTGTTTTTTTTGAAATGTTTCTACATACACCTTTTGAAAAAATGGCTGAAACTCCGGATCTAATTTTTATTGATTCGGAACGAATGCGACCTCGCGAGATCAAGGAGGTAGACAAGTTTGTCACGAATGGATATGCGCCTATTTTCCAAACCGAATACATGCAAGTTTATGCCCGTCCCGGTGTTAATAAAACAGCGATAGCGGAACTAACCGCGCGATGGAATACAATGTCTAAAACACCGGAAATTCCTTATCGATCGTCGGTCAGATTTTGGTATAAATGGCTGGTGGGCTGCGCGCTCGCTTTGATCACAACCGGATTGCTCCGAACAAGACGGGTGATTGGACTATCTTGTAAAAAATTAACAACTTGAGTTCTTCAAATTTCTGTCATTCCCGCAGGCTTCCCTCGGTAAAGCGAGGGCCAGCCCCGTATTTCCAGGGTAAGCGGGAATCCAGAAAAATCATGGATCCCCGATACCCGAGGGAAAACGGGCCGGCCCTTGTAGTCCCAAGGGAAAGCATTCGGGGATGACAACTTATTAGTTGTCAAAGACTTGTGGTTATTACGTCGCTAAATTTGTAGTACTCAAGTTAATAAGAAATTTTTTTCGGCTTGGGTTGCAGGGCAAGGCGGAAAACAAAAAAAATAGACTCCAGTATCACTTTCTTTGAAATCTTCGAATTTCCATTTTTTCGATCAGTAAATACAATTGGAATCTCGCCAATCTTGGCCCCCAAAACGGTTGCCAAATATTTCAGTTCGATAAGAAACGCATAACCTTCAGCATGGATCGGATATGCCATTATTTTTCTCAAAAACGCCACGCGATAGCACTGAAATCCGCTGGTAAGATCGAAAAAGGGAAGTCCAGTCAGCGTTTTTGCATACCAATTTGCAAACCGACTCAAACACCTGCGCATGAGCGGCCAATCTTTTAGTTTGCCTCCTCTGATGTAGCGGGATCCAACGACAACGTCATATTCTTTTGTTCTTTCAATCAGATCAGGAAGATATTTCGGGTCGTGAGAGAAATCCGCATCCATAGTAATGAGGCATTCATAATTACGCTTGAATGCCCACTCTATTCCTTCCCAATAAGCTTTTCCCAAACCGAGTTTGGCTTTTTGCTCGATGAGATATAAATCCGGATCATTTACCTGCACTTGCTTCACTTTCTCAGCTGTTCCGTCCGGAGAAGCACTGTCGACGATTAGAACGTCCAAAGATAAATGTTTTGAACGGGTTCGAATCTCACGAATCAAACCTTCAATATTTTCTTTCTCGTTGTAAGTAGGGATGATAACGATTGATTTCATTTTAGTTCTGCCGTGCTTCTAATCCGGTTCTGTTTGCCCGATTTCCATCTGCTTGAACAGAAGTAAAGCAAATATAATCAGATCGCCCTCGTTAGTCAAGAAGTCAAATTTGAGTCAATACGACACCCAATGATGCTTATTGACGTGTATTGATATGTGTTATAAACTGTTAAAAAATAAATTAATTTTATTGTTTCGTCGAATGAAGGAACCATCATTGGAAATTAAAACTAGCGAAGTCTACACGACAGAAGAAGCGCATGAATGCCTGAAGGTAAGCAATAGCACGCTCATGCGGATGATCAAAAAAGGCATTATCCACGCCGCCAAGGTCGGAAAACAATACCGGATCATGGGAAAGGAACTTTTGCGCGTCTTGTCCCCCACGATCGAAGACAATGTCGGAAAAGCTTATAACAAGGCCCGCAAATGGGTTCATAAAGGGCTCGAAGAATGACCTCGTAGCATTGATTGGAAAAAGCTTTAATTCACTTGGAAGACTAAAATGATGATCGACGCAATTAATATTGATCTTATTGTATACGATTTTGATGGAGTAATGACAAACAACAGTGTGCTCCTCTCTGAAGACGGGATCGAAAGTGTTATTGTGAATAGGTCGGATGGGCTTGCAGTAGAAATTCTTAAGTCAAAAGGAATTCGCCAATTAATCCTCTCAACAGAGCGTAACAAAATTGTTCGTGCTCGTGCGCTCAAGCTGGGTATTCAAGTCTTGCAGGGCATTGACGACAAGAAGACAATCTTGCTGGATTACTGCAAACGGAACTCCGTTGACCCGAACAAAGTTGTTTATATCGGAAACGATCGTAATGATGTCCCAGTGATGGCAATCGTCGGATATCCAATGGCCCCGCAAGATGCTTATCCCGAAGCAAAAAAAATGGCTAAATTCATAATACCCGTTGCTGGAGGTAGCGGCGTGGTCAGAGAATTATTAAATTTCATTAAGTTTTCGGAGGCATAATATGCTCAAAAACTCAAACCCAAGCAAATATCTGGGTAATGAACTCGAATATTTGAGAAAGGTTTTAGAAGGAGAGTCGTGGTCTTCAACAGCCGGCAGCTGGACCATCAACCTTGAGCGAACTTTTGCTAAGAAGTATGGAGCGCGCTATGCGGTGGCTTTTAATTCCGGCACATCAACTCTTCATGCTGCTCTTGAAGCTGTAGGCGTTGGTCCAGGGGACGAAGTTATTTCACCCGCGATTACGGTTATTATGGATACGACGGCTACGATTCATGCCAATGCAGTTCCTGTCTATGCGGATATCAACCCAAAAACATTCACCATTGATCCCGAGGACATTGCCCGAAAAATTTCTAAGAAAACAAAAGCTATCATAACGGTAGCCATCTACGGATTGTCCCCCGATATGGATCCGATTATGGAAATCGCCAAAAAACATGGGATACCTGTTATCGAGGACAACGCACAGGCCGTTCTCAGTTATTATCATGGACATCTGATAGGAACTATCGGCGATGTGGCGAGTTTTAGCTTTGAAAACACAAAGCATATTTCCTGCGGAGAAGGAGGCCTCATCCTAACGAACAATGAAGCCCTTGCTGAAACGTGCCGCAAAATTGGGGGGCATGGTTTCAAGAATTTGAAGGCGGATGAGGGAAGAATACGACTCAATCAAGATATTTTCCAAAACCCCAATTATAAACGCCATGATGTGCTTGGCTGGAACTATCGGCTTTCAGAGTTCAACGCAGCTGTTGCATTGGCGCAGCTCGAACGGGTGGACGAATTGGTTGACCTGCGCATAAAATCGGCGAATCTCTTTATTGAAGCAATAAAAACGTGCGACTATTTGACGCCTCAGGAAGAGCCCAAGGGTTATGTCAATTCGTATTACACACTCGGAGCTGTATACGAGGGACAAGAAAAGATCGGCATTTCGTGGGAGGATTTTCGTAAGGCATATATGAATGCCGGTGGTGACGGCATATATGGCGCATGGAGTGTGCCCTATTTGGAGCCAATGATTAAAAACCGAAAGTTTGTAGCACGCTGTCCATGGGTATACGAGAATGTTCGCTATGAATCCGGTTTGTGTCCTCTGGCAGAAAAGATACAACCAAAGATCATGCAGTTTAAGACAAATTACCGAGATGTCGCATTAGCAGAAAAGAAAGCCGACATATTGAGATCGGTGATCAAGAAATTTAAATCAAATTAATGTGATCAAAGCCGGGATATAAGAGATGTTTGATGTTGATTTTTACATGAAAATCAATGACCTCAGGAAGAAACTTGAAGCGGGGGCGATCAAAGATCGGGAGTTTATCCTTGATGCTTTGGAAGAAGCTCGTAGCAAAAATCCCATCATCTATAATATAGAAACAACCAATGCATGCAATATGCGGTGTAAAATGTGTCCCAGAACAACGATGATGACCCGTGAAATAGAAACCATGGAGTCATCCTTATTTCAGAAAATCGTCGATCAGATAAATCCACACTCTCCCGAACTTTGGGGCAAATGGGAGAATTTTGTTACGAAAGAATACGGTATTACAAAAAGAATGATGAGTGAGAATCATTTCTTTCTCATGATCATTCCAAAGGTCATCCAGCTTCATGGCTATGGAGACCCTTTGCTCGATAGAAACATGCCCCAATACGTGCAATTGCTCACAAGTCGTGGAATCCAATCGTACTTCAGTTGTAATCCAGCCAACATTGACGTTGATAAGACTATCGAGATGTTCAGAAATGGTTTGGACTATATCAAATATTCCATCGAAAGCATTGATGACCGGAGCCACAAGAAGATACGCGGGGAAGCATCGAATTTCACCCAAAGCTATGACAAAATCGTCCAGCTGCTCGACTTAAAGAAGCGCCACAACTATAAGACAACGGTTATCATCACGATGTTAGACCTGAACCGTACCGCACAAACACAAGAGTTTGAAATGTTGCGTAAGGCATTTGAGGGCTTAGATGTCTACATCTATCTTAAAAGCGAAGATCAGCAATGGTACCGCAAAGATTACCACGGCACCCGATCAATCCATTGGTCCGAGTTCTGCAAACATCCATGGATGTCGATGACGGTGAAGTCAAATGGCGAGATTGCCATGTGCATGGAAGATTTTAACAATGAAATTATACTTGGTGACACCAAGAAAGATTCTCTCTATCAGATTTGGAACAATGGCGAGTACCAACAATTCCGAAAGGACCATGTCTTCGGCACAAAAAAAATGAAGTGCGCCGACCGCTGCGACATGAAAATCGTCAGTGATTATTTATGATACTTCATAATTTAATGGTGAATTTCCAAGTAATACTTGAAATATAGGACACAAGATGGCCAGAATATTATTTGTATACCCGAATCGTGAAGGCGGTCCGGTTATACCATTAGCCATAAGTATCTTGTCTGGCATATTAAAAAATAGCGGTCACCAAACAGACCTTTTTGATATCACCTTTATGATGTCTGAACGGCTGGACCACAACGCCAGAGAGAAAACCGGACTTGTAGACAAGGTTGATGTAGAAAAAATCTGGGGCTCCGGTGACAATGCAAATGTTGAAGAAGAATTTAAAAAAAAGATATTATTTTTCAAGCCAGACTTGGTCGCATTCACCATCGTTGAGAACAATTATCTATGGGCAAAAAAACTTTTCAAACTATCCAAAGAAATCACAAAAGCACCAATCGTCGCCGGCGGAGTGTTTCCCACCATTGTGCCGAATTTTTTCATTGAAGACAATCATGTTGATTTGATATGTATTGGAGAGGGGGAATTTGCCATAGAAGAATTGGCCAGAAAAATCGATGAGGGTGAAACTACCGCATATATATCTAACCTCATAACAAAAAACAACGGTAACATTATTAGAAACAAATTCTCAAAATATTATACTTGGGAACCGCTTGTATTTCAGGATTGGGATATCTTCGACAAACGACATCTTCTTAAACCATTCATGGGAAAGATGCGCAAGACAGGTTTTTTTGAAATATCGAGAGGCTGCCCTTACGACTGCTCATATTGCATCAACCATCTTAATCAGCAGACATTTAAATGCTTGGGTAAATACAACAGGGAAAAACCCATTGAGTTAGCAATTGTTGAGATATCCCACATGAAAATGAAATATGATTTAGAACTCATATTCTTTAATGATGAGAATTTTCTGACGATGCGGAAAGAGAGGCTTGGCGAATTCCGTGAAAAATACGTGGACAGGATCAACCTGCCTTTTTATATTCAGACAAGGGCTGACAGCCTTTTAGACGAGGAGCGCGTGAAGATGCTCAAGGACGCCGGTTGCGTTACCATCGGCATAGGAGTTGAGTCCGGGAATGAAGAAATAAGAAAAAAGTTATTGAATAAGAACATATCCAATGCTATCTATGAAAAGGCGTTTGAAAATTGCCATAAATATGATATCCGGACGACAGCAAATGCCATGATTGGATTGCCTTTTGAAACAGAAAGTAATATCCTTGAGACGGCTATGTTTTTAAAAAAATTGAATGCAAGGAGTGTCTCCTTGGCGATATTTGCACCATACCATGGGACAAGATTACGTGATCTCTGCGTCGAAAACGGTTTTATCGAAGATAAAATATATGAGGAAATAGGTATTAACAATTCGTCCTTACTAAATATGCCGCAACTTTCAAAAGAAAAAATCGAAGAGCTTTATTACAAGTTCAAAGACCTACTTTAGAAAAAGAGGAGAAGAATGGCAAAAAAAATCATAAAGTTTAACAATCGCTTGATAGGTGAGAACCAACCCGTTTTCATGATAGCAGAGATTGGAATAAATCATAATGGCGATATGCAGATCGCAAAAAAACTGATCGATGCGGCATTTGCAACCAACTGGGACTGCGTTAAGTTCCAAAAGCGAACTCCTGAACTTTGCGTTCCCGAACACCAGAAAAACGTCATGCGCGACACACCATGGGGGCGCATGCCTTACCTCGAGTATCGTTATCACGTTGAATTTGAAAAAAAACAATATGACTACATCGATACATATTGCCGCGAAAAGCCAATTGCTTGGACCTCCTCGATTTGGGATCTCAAGAGCCTTGAATTCCTTCTCCAATACGATATTCCCTTCATCAAGATTCCTTCTGCCAAGCTGACGGAACACGAGTTCATCGTAGAATCGGCAAAATCAGGCAAACCGGTCATCCTTTCTACTGGCATGAGCACAACAGAAGAGATCGACACCGCAGTCGAGGTTCTCGAAAAGCACACCAAAGGCAACTACGCGATTATGCATACGAATTCCGTTTATCCGGCGCCGCAAGAAGATCTTAATTTGAGGGTGATTCATTTCTTGAAAGAGCGCTACAAGTGCATTGTTGGATACAGTGGGCACGAATATGAAGTCGAACCAACGGTTATTGCCGCTTCGCTCGGTGTCAGTATGATAGAACGGCATGTGACGATAGATCACACCATGTGGGGTTCAGATCAGTTTGCAAGCCTCGAAGTGCATGCAATGGATATGCTACGCAAGAGAATCAAGGACGTTGATGTTGTGTTAGGCGACGGGATTAAGAAGCTGACCAATAAGGAACTTGAGGTCAGAAAGAAACTAAGGGGCTACTAGTGGTTCGACTATCCGCAAAGATTCGTGGCGAATTCACTCACCACAGTGCCGAGCAAACCCACAAAATCAATATTGTCGGGGTGATAAAATTATGAAATCAGCTATATTTATCACCGTTCGGAGTGATTCCAGCCGTTTGCCTAATAAAGCATTCTTACCAATTTTGGGTAAGCCTACCATAGAGATGATAATCATGCGGGCAAAACTTGTAAGAAATGCGGATGCCGTTATTCTCTGCACTACAGAACGCACAGTTGATGATGCGATCGTCGTACTTGCGGAAAAATGCGGGGTGCTTCACTACAGGGGCAGTCTCGGTGACAAACTGGAACGTTGGCTGGGTGCTACGAAAAAATTTCAGATAGACTGCTTTGTGACAATGGATGGTGACGATCTTTTATGCGACCCCGAACTTATGGAAATGGGTATTGAACAACTCAAACGAACCGGAGATGATTTTATAGAAGCTCCGGCTGGACTTATTTGCGGATCGTTTACATACGGAATAAGAACAACCGCCTTGGAAAAAGTCTGCAGCATCAAAGGTACAAGTGATACAGAAATGATGTGGGTGTATTTTAAGGATACTGGATTGTTTAAAGTTTCGACCCTTCGGGTAACCGATTCTGTTTTTTTCGATCCCACTATTCGCATGACTCTTGACTACGAAGAGGATTTGAATTTTTTTAAAGCCATATTCAATCATTATCATTGCGTCAACAACGATGTGCCCCTTCGAACTATCGTTCCCTATCTAAAAAACAATTTAGAAATTATTAAATTGAATGCGTTCCGTCATCAAGATTGGGCTTCAAATCAACAGAGAAAAACAAAACTCGTCCTGAAAGATGAAAATCCGTATAGTAAATAAGAGACACTTCAACTATAAAAGAAACGAGCCGTCGGAAAATTTTCTGCTAACCCGAAAAAATATATCGATTCATTATGCAAAATAACACACCTCAGCGCTTAGTACTCTTTTTCCTATCATTCAATCTGCTTTTCGGGGGATTGTTCTTTGGTCTGCGCTGGATAGCCCTTAAACAGCAAATTCATTTATCGAGTCCGGAGATTGTTTTTGTATTGCTTTATTTCGCAGTCATGATATGCGCATCTGTATACACATGCGTTAAAAAGGGAGAACAGACGAAATTACAATCGGGTGTACTGCTTTTAAATTTTTCCACCAGCTTTTTCATTGTTATCGTTTTGTTATATGAAATCTTTTTTTCTTCCTTTCCGCAATTATTGCCCTCCGTAGTAGTCAATGTGGATCCTTCTATTCTTTATAGCAAGCGGGAGAAAACAAGAATGTTAGAATATCTTGAGGAAAACCCTTGGGTGAAGTTTCGCGCCAACACTGCAATCCGAAGTCTTGGAGACCGGGGGAAGGATTTTATTAATGCTTGGATAACGGACGATCTCGGATACAAAAATTACCCGTATCTTTCTCATGAAAAACATGCAGTGGCATTGCTTCTCGGCGATTCTTTTGCCGAAGGCATGGGTTCTCCAATTGATGGAACATGGGCTTCTCAACTAACAAAAACAGGATTTCCCGTCTATAACCTCGGCGTACAGGGATATGCTCCTATTCAAATGGCGGGAACTTTAAAATCGTTTGGCACGAATTTCGATGCAGATTATGTCTTTTTCGGATACACCCCTGGATTTGAAAAAAGAGAGTCCCAGTTCGTGGATATTCAGACTGCTAAAAAAAATAAGGTTTTTACAGGGGGAATTGAATCAATCAATAATTATATGCACGAAGAAAGAACTCTACATCATTGGTTTAAGGTAACGAATGCTACTATTAGTATGTTTAAAGCCCGGTTAAAATATAAAATGCATTTCTTGGCCAATACCAAGAGCGTGACTTTGCAAAACAAATCCATTTTTAATATATATCGAGACGAAACATTGATGGCAAGTGATGCTTCTTTTGATCCAAAAACGATAGAATTTCAGTTGACACTAAAATCTATTCTTGAAGTAAAAAAAATGGCTTCTCAGCAAAACTCGAAGATGGTGCTGATTGTTTTCCCTCAACGCACATTGGTGTACTATGAAAAAACACTGGGCCAACCACCACCTTCAAGCCACTACGAGTTAGCTTTAATAAGGCAACTGTTAGAATTTTGCAAACAAAATGCCATCGAAATAATTGTATTGCACTCGACGTTTAAAGATTATGCAGACCACTTACCTATAAATCCTCCGATGACGGATCTACCCTATCTTGAGTTTGATGCTCATTTCAGTCATAAAGGGAATCAGATGGTTGCCAATGAAATCAAAAAATACCTATGCCGCGAAATGCCAGAAAAATGTAAATCGAAATCATAATGGCCCAAATCGTTGTTTTATCAAATCAAGCTCAATATCAAGCTTTTGTCGGCCATGGGTTTGATAACAAAAATTTCACCGTTCTTTGCGATAACGAGCTGTTTTATCCGTTTTTGGACAACGCGGGAATTGCTTACAAAAAGATCGATGAATTTTTACTCAGGGACCGCTGGTCAAACGTTAATGAATGGAGCTGGTCAAAAGCCGCCGGCTTCATTCGTCTCATGCGAACTCATAGATATTTCGAAGACATCGATTTACCCTCTATTATCTTTCTCTGGTTTTCCGCTCTTTTAACTCACCTCTTAAAAAACTATCTCTACGCTCTCGAAATTATTAAAACCTATCGGCCCGCCGAGATTTTAGCATTTTCATCGCAAAGGGATTATTATTGGCCGGACTATTCAGGTAATGCATTCTTGAATTATTTTCTTGAAGAATTAGCAAGAAATGAAAAGATAACGCTACGGATTCTGAAAATAAATTGGAGCGCGGAAAGTTTTCGCCCCCGCCAATCAAATTTAAAAAAAATATTTCGCGCAATGGTGAAAAAAGCAATCCAATCGTTTTACGGAATTTTAAATCGGCCGGCAAAAAAAATAGATGTAATGGCATATGGAACATTGCGTCACCTTGGGTCCACACTGCTTGAATTGAAGAAACGGGGGGCGAACGTTGTATTTTATGACGACGAATTCCGGAACGAACATTTTATATTTTCGTTAAAAAACAGAATTCCTTATCTCATCCCTGAGTGTTTCCCGAACATCACGCCACCCCCTAATGACAACTTTGTTGAATGGTTAAAAACGGAAATTGCTAATGCTGTTTCTGATCCATGTATGAAAAATCATTTTTTGTTTGAAACGTTTAACTTTGGGCCCTTTATTAAAGAACGGTTCTTTGGAAGCATGGATACACTCTTTAATAAAGTGGGACGCGAAAGACCACAATATGAAGAAATTCTACAATCCGTCCAGCTCAAATCACTTCTTCTGGACGAAGATTTTAATACGCATGCATGGATTGCTGCCTTTATGAAAAGCAGGGGAGTCCCGGTCTATTGTGTTTCGCATGCCAATTGGGTACTAACCAGCTCCATTCCTCAAGAATATCAGTGTTTTGGTCAATCGGTTACGTTCGTACACAGTCAACACGAAAAAGACACTCATGCAGACAGGGGCTGGAATCCGGAACAAATCATTGTGTCTGGAATTCCTAGGTATGATCGATTAATCGAGATGCGGGAAAAAAGAGCTCCTTTGCATGGACCGGTCAATATTTTATTTTGCGGTGCGTTTTTTTTACCTTTTAGTGCAGATACGGTTGGATTTATTGGGATGAGCATTTTTGCATACAGGAGCCATCAGGAACAAGCGGTGCGAACCTTGCTTCGTGCAGCAGAAAATTTACCCCTTACGATCACTATCAAACCTCAATATGTTGATGATGCGCCACTGTGGCGTCAGTTTGTTGAAAATGAACGGCATCATTGCAAAGTTGAAGTCGTTGATGCCAATGAAGATTACTTTAAACTTCTCATGGGTAGTGACGCCATGGCCATATGTGCATGGTCATCAACCCTGATTGAGGCGGGGATTGCCGGCGTTCCCACGTTTTACTTAGACCTGGATAATCAAAATAGCGATCAAGTGAACCGTTTTCACGCAAGCGGCCTTTGTGAAATTTTTAATCATTCGGCGAGTCTAAGGCAGGCATTGGAAAAACTATGCTCCTCGGAACGTTTAAAGGATGGCCGGCGGCCGTTAGCCGCTAAGCAGGAATACTATCTTGGTTCGATGGATGGTCACGCAAGCTCCCGAGTTGCTTCTTACATTTTAGAGAAAATCGAAAGGCAATAACATGGCTCGGTTTAGAGAGGTCGTGGGACAAGTCGGAATTTATTCGTTCGCTTCCGTGCTAACCCAAATGATCAGCGTCTTGGGCGCACTTTTAATCCGGTGGTTTTTAGGGCCGCTTCAAACCGGCGTTTGGTCGCTTATTCAGGTCATTCTCAGCTACACGGACTATGCAAATTTAGGAGCGACTTATTCCATCCCGATTGAAATTCCATTCAAAAAAGCCCAGGGAAAATTGGCAGAAGTGGAGCAAATGAAAAATGTGATCTTTAGTTTTTCTTTTCTCACATCTCTTCTTTTTGCATTGGGAGCCCTTGTCTACGCATTTGTTCGACATCACCAGATTCCAAACGAATTATTCTACGGCTTATTGATCACCGCCGGGCTTGTTATTTTACAGCAGCTAAATAACATTCTAATTTCCTTGCTGCGTGCCGATAAAAATTTTAAATTTGCAGGAAAGCAAATGATTCTTTCTTCGCTTGTTAATCTCATCCTCATCACCGGCTTTTCTTCCATGTTTCGATTGTACGGTTTCATGTATGCCATGTGTTTGAGTTTTATTTTTAATATCCTCTACATTTTCTTTCATCAACCCTTTCGTTTTCAATGGGTTTTGGATTTCAAAATATTAAAGGGATTGATTCAATACGGTTTTCCTCTGATGATTCTTACCTTTGCCGGAACTATTTTGGCCACCATCGATAAAATGATGATTGCAAAATATCTGGGCTTTGAGGCACTGGGTTTGTACAGCATCGCTGTCATGACCTCCGGATTTATTTTTAGTTTCCCTAATTCAATCGGAATTGTCCTCATTCCCAATATTTCTGAAAAGTATGCTCAAAGCGAAAGCATTCACGATTTGGCCGGATATTTAACAAAATCAAACCATATATTTTCGGTCTTGATGCCGGTTTTGATCGGATTCAGCTGGTTTGTGGTTCCGGTAATGGTACATCTGCTCATCCCAAAATTTCTAACCGGAATAACGGCCATGAAATATTTGGCTATCAGCGCGTTTTTTATAGGCTTATCGCAACCCTACAATAATTTTATTATCGTCAGCAAGAAACACTTAGTCCAATTACCCATGACCTTGGGGATGTGCGGTTTTGCGTTTGCGTTCATATTTCTAATTATTCGCGCGGGTGGGGGAATCAACGAGGTAGCGATTGCGATGACAATCGTCATGATGTGTAATTTCACTATATTATTTTTTTATGTGTGCCATTACCTCTTTACAGGCAAAGAATTGTTTCGAGAGTACTGCATCGTTCTCATTAATTTTCTAATAATGACCTCCGCTTTACTTTTTCTCGATCAGCGTTTTAATTCCTCGCCATTTTTTGCGCGCATGCTTTTTCAAATGATTGGCCTGATGATCATCTATCTGCCTTTTTTAATTCATCTCAATAAAAAATACCAGTTTGGGAACATCCTGATGGAGAAATTCTCCAGGCCCAAAAGCATGAACGGAGTAAAATAGATGGATCATCATCCGTTGGTATCGGTCGTCATCGCGACTTATAATGGCGCGCCTTATCTGTCGTCACAATTAAAAAGCATCTTATCTCAAACGTATTCCAATATAGAAATCATTGTTACCGATGACCAATCAGAAGACGCGACAGTTGATATCGTTCGTGAGTTTGCCAAGTCAGACCAACGGATTCAAATCCATATCAATGATAAGCGGTTTGGTTATACGTTGAATTTTCTAAGGGGGTTACAACAGTCTCGGGGCGAGATGGTTTGCTTTTGCGATCAGGATGATGCATGGCGTTCGGATAAAATCGAACAACTACTAAATTCCTTTCTCGCCAATAATAAGTTATGCCTGGCGTTCAGCGATTTGGAAGTATGCGATGAACATTTAAAAATAATCCATCCGTCTTTTTTTCGCCTGATAAAAATGAACCCGACAAGGAAAACAACCAAGGAAGAGGCGATTTTGAAAAATAGAATTCCTGGTTGTGCCATGATGTTCAGAAAATGCGTCGTTGACAAACTTCTACGCGCAATAGACGGTGAAGTTCCCTTGATGCATGACCATTTCGTTTTTTTGTTGGCCAGCGCGTTGGGGGAAATATATTTTGTCGATAAACCTTTGGTCAAATATCGACAACACCGGAAAAATGTCACGGCCATTCTCAAAAAAATTGAATTTAACCATACCAGTTTTGTCGAAAGCACGGAAAGAACCATTGAATACATGAAACAGCATCTTTCCAAAGAGTTGTCAATCGACTATAATCGCTTAATTCGTTTTTTAGAGCTATATGAATTTCGAAAGGGCAATCACAGAATCGATTATTTGAATTATTTTCAGTGTTTGAGGGACGACACGGCAAAAGATCGATTATTGGCATTTCTCGAGTGTGTCTTCCCGTCGTGTTATATGAAGCTTAAAAACCTGTTTGGCGTTTCTATTTGAGGGCGCGTTCATGAATCGTATTAAAATCGCTCAGGAAAGTATTAATAAGCTGGGAGGAAAAACCTATCTGGAAATAGGCGTTTCAAAAGGGCATTCCTTCTTTACGATCAATGCACGAAGGAAAATCGCCGTAGATCCCGCTTTTCAATTTAATCCAAAGAAGTATCCATCCAAACGGGAAATGGTTTGTTATCAGTCCTTAAAACTTTTAAATACTTTCAAGAAATGGATCGGATTGGAAGAGCAAATGTATTTTGAGATGACCAGCGATTCTTTTTTTAAAAACCACTATCACACATTTAACGACGACAAGATTGATGTTGCTCTCGTCGACGGGCTTCATACATACGAGCAAGTACTTCAGGATGTTATGAATTGCCTGAATTATTTAAATGACGGTGGTGTTATCATTATGCACGATTGCTCCCCGACGACCAACGCAATGGCCGTTCGCGCACATTCAATAGAAGAAGCGCGTCTGCGCAATCCTCCGGATTGGGACCTGTTATGGTGCGGAGACGTATGGAAGGCAATTGTCAGTTTAAGGTGCTTGCCAGATTTGGATGTGTGCGTCATCGATTGTGATACGGGCATTGGAATCGTTCAAAAAAAGTCGTCTTCTAACAGACTTACGTTGAGCATTAGCGCGATTGAGAACCTAACCTATGACGACCTTTGCGCTAATCGGAATCAACTGCTAAATTTAAAACCTGAATCATTTTTTTTCGAAATCCTGAAGGGAATGAAACCGTTTGTCCACTTCACAAAACAGCCGGAGATAGAGTGAAATGAAAACAATAAAAGATGAATCTACCGACTCCATCACAAAAATTGCCTGGGAAAAAAATTGGGATTCCATATCCATTGACGAAATTTTGGAGATTTTCAGTTATCCTCGCGTAAAAAAACAAATGGAAATTTTCCTGAAAGAACTCCCCCTGAATGAACCGATTTTGGAGGGCGGATGTGGATTGGCGCCATATCTGATCCGCTTGAGGCAGATGGGATACGATGTAAGAGGTATTGATTATAATGAAGCGCCGATCAAAAAGGTGCTTGCATATGACCCAACGCTGCCCGTGCAAACGGGCGATGTGACGCGCATCCCCTATCCCGATCGATCCTTCGGGGCTTACTTATCGCTTGGTGTATTGGAACATTTCACGGAGGGACCCCACCAAGCCATTCGAGAGGCAAACCGAGTTCTGAAACCAGAGGGCGTTTTTATTGTCGGAGTACCGAGATATCATCTTTTTATGTTTTTAACCGCGCCTATTCGCTTTCTCAAAAGAAATAACTTTTTGCGGAAGCTTTTCCATAAACCGCTGGACACACATTATTGGGAACAATATTTCAAGAAAAAGGAATTAGTCGCTATTCTTAGTGAAGAGAATTTCGAGGTCACCGACATCATTCCGCTGGATCATTCCCATGCCGTTGTATCATTTTCGGATTTTTTCCGGGATAAAAACCGATTCGACGAAGCCAATTCGCTTGGGCTGTGGTTGGGAAATTTTTGTGCGAAATATTTGCCCTGGAGAACGGCCGCTCAAATGATATTCATTTGCCGCAAAAAATCCGATAAAAACGATTGTTGGGATGTCCGTATTAATTTATAATTCAATTTCAAAAATTAGCAGAAAACAACATTTATTCAAAAATGACGATCATTTCATATCTTTACGATTACGTTAAAACCAACCAAATGACGTGGATTTTCTTGGTCGTTCTTCTTTTAATGACGTCCATTAAATATATTCCCTTCAAAAAAATCACATCGGGAAAAACTTTTTTGATTCTTGTCATTTTACTGGGAATCGTCATCCGCATTTTCTGGCTCAATTTTTCAAGTCATCAACCTCAATCGCGCTGGAACGAAGCGCATATGCTGGAAAATGACATCATTAATGTTCACGCAGTCGAACTCACGAAAGGAATCTGGTTCCATAATGCCGATGGAACGCCTTCGGGACGTCGTCCCATTGGATTCCCTATGTTTTTGGGGCTGCTCTACAAAATCTTTGGCGTAAATCTTTGGGTCGCATGGGCAGCGCAGGTGGCACTTTATGCCCTGACGGCATGGCTGATTTTTGTTTTGGCGCGATTCGTTTTTTCGGAACGAGTCGCACTGATAGCCGTTTTACTGTATTCGTTTGATCCAACGTCAATCTACAGTATAAAACTACTCACGGATGAACATTTGTTTTTGCCATTTTGGTATGGGGGTCTGGCGTTACTTCTTTATGACGTAAATGTTAAAAAAATTAAGCACGCGTGGTTATATTACGGACTGATTTTTGGTTATGCCACCATGATTAGAACGCATACCATTTTCATGCCTGTCGTAGTTGGTCTTGCGTATTTCCTAAAGAAGTACCCGCTCAGAAAAGTTCTCCTCAGCGTAATAATGGTTGTGATCACGATGCAACTATTAAATTTGCCCTGGGTCGTAAGAAATTATAAAGCGTGGAAAGTTCCGGTTCTGTATTCAGCTTCCGCAATTTGGATGTACTCCGAGCTTAATTCAACCGCTACGCCGAAAGGGCGCGGACGTATCCTGCAAAAAGGCGATGAAGGCTATTCAGAAGAGCTTGAACAAGCACGTTTGTCCGGCAACGAGGGACTTTATCATAAGATATCACAAAGAGAAATGATGCGCCGGCTATCGCAACACCCAACATATTATGCGGGATTTTGCATCGCACGGTTGCTTTATTTCATGAATTGGAACCGAGACGAAGGGGTGTGGCCGCTATGGTACCAATATTACGAGGGGTCCTACGATAAAAGCAGACCGATTCCGAGAGTTTTGCGGGAATTCCTGGAAGAACTATCTTTAAATTTTTATTATATTATGTTTCATAGTTTCCTCCTTTTTCTGATCCTAATTGGCTGTCGCTGGAAGAAATTGCCGGAAGCAAACAGAATTTCCATGCTGATTCTGGGTAGTTGTTTTATTTTTTGGTTTATAGAGCACATGTTGATCTATCCCTGCCGGAAATACCGGTATCCGCTGGAACCGCTAATGACAATTTGCGCCAGCGTCTTTTTCTATTATTTAATCTATGAATTCCGCTGGGAAAATGTGCTCGCTAAAGTGAAGGCGGTTTTTGTTTCAAAACGCCCTAAGCTGAAAAACGAATGACGCGTATCTCACAACGTTCTCCTATATTTCAACGATGGGTTGAACCATTTATAGATAATTTTTCTTAAAAAAATCATGAATCAATATCTGAGTCGCCTTACATTTCTTAAAAAGGAACCCATTATTGTTTTTTTCTTCCTGGCAATCATACTCGCTCTGAACGCAATCGGGCTTTATCACAAACAGTTCACCTATGATGAAGGCCGCCATTACGAATTCGGAACGAAAATGCTCGAATTGAAATCCGACCGTTACGATGATAGTAAAATGCCTGTTTCGGCGCTTAATGCGATGCCGCTAAAAATTTGGACCATGATAGAGCCCTACAAATGGAGCCAGCCTTTTAGATCCTTGCGAAAAATGCAGAGAGCTCGTTTTGTCACAACCCTTTTTTCCGTGCTGCTGGCAACGTTCGTATTTCGATGGGCCAAAGCGCTTTATGGGATAACCGCCGGGTTTATTTCACTCACACTCTATTCGTTCTCACCCAATATTTTGGCGCATTCTCGACTGATCACAACCGATCTTTTTGGTGCCTGCATGACAACCATTGCGCTGTATTCATATTGGAGATTTATTAAGGCGGGCAGATGGGGGAGGGCATTGGGAAGTGCTTTTGTCTTAGGACTCTGCCAACTGACCAAGTACTCATGTGTTTTTTTATACCCCATTTTTTTATTGATTGCCATCGCCATATACAGTCCCGTCGTTTTAGAACTAATAAGAAAGAGAAGCTACTTGTTGCTTTTAAGAAATGCCGGCCGTTTTTTTGCCACCGCCGTGTTATTTATCATCATTAGTTTAATCCCCATCAATCTCGGCTTTTACTGCAACAAATCATTTACCAAACTGAGCCAGTACACGTTTAAGAGTGATTTTTTTACTCGTTTACAGCCCAAAATACTTCAGATAGCCGATTTCCCGGTCCCAACACCGGTCCCTTATTTAGAAGGACTCGATTGGGTCAAATATCATGATGAGACCGGAAAGGGTTTCGGCAATGTTTATCTTTTTGAAACCCTCAGAAAGGGAAAAGGCTTTATCGGATACTATTTTTTTGCATGGCTGTATAAAGTCCCGCTCACGGCACAGCTATTTTTTATTTTGGCGCTTTTGACTTTTTTTCGAAAAAAGAGTCAACGATGTTCGATTCAAGACGAACTGTTTATCCTTATTCCGGTTGTTTTCTTTTTTATTTATTTAAATTTTTTCTTTCAGGCGCAGATGGGAATCAGGCTGTTTTTAGCCGTTATTCCGCTGGTCCATGTTTTTTGCGGCAGGCTATTTATTAACTGGCCCAATTTCCGTCCGGCTGCCAAAAATTTAACTATCGGGCTCTTGGTCTTTTACATCGTTTCAACACTTTCGTATACGCCACATTTTTTGTCATATTTCAACGAATTGGTCTTGGACCGGAAATTCACTTATCGTATTTTAGGGGATTCGAACATCGACTGGGGAGAAAACCAATGGTATTTAGAACAATATGTCAAAAAGCATCCGGAAAGCATCGTCACGCCACCAGCTCCGATTGCGGGAAGAGTGATTGTTACGATAAACGATTTGACCGGAGTCAACGAGGATCCGAATAAGTACCGCTGGCTGCGCGAGAATTTCAAACCCGTCGATCACGTTGCTTATTCTTATTTGGTATATCAGGTATCGGGCGATCAATTGCAACGCATCATCAACAATTACAAAACGGCAAAATAAAAATTGCCTCTGTTTTTATTATCCATATAATGAGAATGAAAATATGATGAATTGTGCAATCACGGGCGCCAACGGATATGTCGGTGCATCATTCGCAAACTATCTTAGGAATAAAGGCTTGGACGTTTACGAACTCAGAAGATCGGCCGTTGGCAATCAGCTAACAGATTTGCATTACGTCCCATATACGTTAAATACGGGTGTTGAACCGGATAAACTTAAATGTATCGATATTCTCATTCACTGTGCGTACGACTTTCGCTTAACGAATTGGCGCGATATCGTTGAAATTAACGTTAACGGTTCGGAGAAACTTTTCACAGCTGCAAAACAAGCCGGGGTTCGCCGAATCATCCTTATTTCAACGATGAGTGCGTTTGAGGGCTGTAAATCCATGTATGGACGGGCAAAGCTGATGATTGAAAAGAAAGCAGCCGCAGTAAAGGCTTTGATCATTCGCCCAGGTTTGGTTTATGGTAAAAATGCCGCCGGCATGGTTGGAATGCTAAAGAAAGCTGCGGAATCATTTAAGATTATTCCGCTGATTGGTAAAGGCAATCAACTTTTACCACTTACCCATGTTGATGATTTATCCGATCTCGCCTATAAATGCTGCGCGGATAGCAGCGTATACGGTCCTGATCCGATTGTAGCCGCCTCTGAAACGAGAAAAACCTTCAGAGAAATACTGACGATATTAGCGAAAGCAGGAAACAAGCGTCCGATTTTTACTCAAATGCCTTGGTTTCTAATATGGTCAATAATCCGAATGGCTGAAATCGTCAGATTGCCGATAAAATTTCGAAGCGACAGCATCATCAGTCTTTTAAATCAGGAACAAAGTCCTTCGTTTGAAGCAACACGATCTATTGGAATACGATTTGGGGATTTTCATGAGTCTTATTGTTAAAAAATTTTTGTTATGAACCTTTTATCCGTGTAATCAAGATGAATATGGCAAATATCCCAGATATTTCAGTTGTTATTTTGTGTTATCAAACCGGCCATCGAATTCATGGTTTTTTAAAAAAAGTGATTCATAATTTAGAAACGATCACTACAAACTGGGAAATCGTCCTTGTCGGAAATTATATCGAAGGACGAAACGATGACACGCCGTTGGTCGTCAAGGAAATTGCTATAAAAAATTCAAAAATCAAGGCCGTCGCACTGCCAAAACAAGGTTGGATGGGTTGGGACGCAAGAACAGGGCTTGATCAGTGCACGGGAAAAACCATTGCTTTCATCGATGGCGATGAGCAAATGAATGCGGAGGATATTGTTAAGGCATATAAACTACTCATAGATTTTCAATTAGACATCGTCAAGCCTTATCGAAAGACACGTGATGATTCATGGATTCGGCGCGTGAATTCTTATATCTTCAACGTGATCTATAATATTTTATTTCCGGGATACTTAGTGCTCGATGTAAATTCCAAACCCAAGATATTTACCGACAAGGCATTTAAACAGCTTGATTTAAAGTCGGATGATTGGTTTTTGGACGCGGAGATCATGATCCATGCGAGGCGTTTAGGTTTGAGGTTTTTTGAATTCCCAACGAGTTTTCAACGTGCAATCTATAGAAAATCGTTTGTCCGGTTTTCAGCCGCGCTTGAATTTATTTTCAATCTCTTAAAAGCCCGAATTCGCGAATACACTATTAAAAGATGACATACCCTATAATAAATATTTTTTATGAATAGATGTGCCAAGTGAAAGCTAATATAATCAAGGCGGAATTCGACGTCCATGCCAATGAGTATGAAAACGAACTGAACCGGTGGTTAAATCAGCGGTTCGGGACGTCGAAAACATACGTCAATCGCGCAAAAGCCCAGGAACTGATTACCTTATTAAAATTAAACAAAGATTCTAACGCATTAGGAAAACTACTCTGTCTGGACGTCGGCTGCGGCACAGGAGCTATCGCTTCTTATCTTTGTCAAAACAACATCAAAACAATCGGGGTCGATCTTTCATATCATATGATACAGAGCGGCCAAAAATGTGCTCCAAATCAAGCACAATGTATTGTGTCGCCCTCGACTCGTTTACCATTTGAAAGCGGTTTTTTTGATTGTTGTTACACGGTCTGTCTGTTCCATCATTTAAGCGAACCAGACCAAATTAAAACTCTACGGGAAATGAAGCGCGTCACAAAGCGGGGTGGATTGGTCACGATTTTCGAGCACAATCCTTATAATCCTGTATCACAATTAATTGTCAAACTCTCGCCACTCGACAAAAATGTTCGTTTGTTGACGAAATCAAAAGTAAATCAATTATTTTCCGAAACCGGAATTCAGACCGTTTTACAGAAATATATTCTTTTTTTTCCTGAATTTATGTCAAAATTAAACTATTTAGAAACCTATATGAACCAATGGCCGATGGGATGCCAGTACCTGGTGGCAGGCCGTGCATAATATCAGGTTAAAATTAATGATAACGAGAAAACGGAGCGGGAAACGATGAACGTTCAATTTCTGAATCTCCTAAAATGCCCGAATTGCAGCGACGGCGAATTTCATTTGCGGTCTTTTGAAGCGCACGGCGAGCAAGTCGTTGAAGGTGTCATTTCATGCCAAGGATGCAAGGTGTGGTTTCCGATTCTGGAATCGGTGCCGGTCATTTCAATCAATCCGATTGTATTCGAGGATGCCGTCAGAAGAGTCCGTGCCAAATGGGAACGAACCTTTAATTTCTCGTGTAATAATTCGATCACCGCCAAGATGGACGCACCTACACTCGAACTACAGCAGAAACAAATCGAGCATTTCGCCAAGGAAGTAATAAATTACGACCATGAAATTTCGAACACTACTTTTTGGAAAGCGGTTGATGCTGAAACGATTCAAACGTGGGCACGGAACCGTAAGGACAAAGTCGATGTGTTATTTGAAATCGGGTGCGGCGGGGGAAGAACCACCATCCAATTTCTTTCTGCGGGACTAAAAGTGATCGCTTCCGATATTTGTCTTGAAGCAATCATCAAAGCGATTCACAACATCGAATCGATGAAGTTGAATCGTCACAACGTGGAATTCATCGTAGCGGAAGCGGAAAATCTCCCATTTAAATCGACTACGTTTTCAGCGGTTTCGTTTGCGGGGGTTTTGCATCATGTCACCGAGCCCAAAAGGGTAATTCGAGAGTTAAGCCGCATTCTTAAAAAAGAGGGGGAAATCTATGCGTATGATAACAACGCATCGATTTTCCGCTTCGCTTTTGATTTTCTGATGTCAATAAGTAAATTATGGCATGAACAAGCGGGAACGCACCCTCAACTCGAAGCGAAAGACATAGATCGTTGGGGACATGAATACGGCATCCATTTCACAACAAAAAGTATCGTATTTTTGCCACCCCATTTGTTCAATCTTTTTCCGTTCGCAATGGCCAGGAAATGTTTGTCCATCACGAACCTGTTTTTTCAATCAATACCTTTCCTCAAGCGACAGGGTGGATTAATCGTTATATCAGGCAAAAAAGGAAAAGGTGAGTCTTGATTATCTGGAACACGTTGATGAATTACATGGTGATGGTCGGACGAAAACCAAAAACATTCGTTCTTGTCATATTAATCAGCGCGCTCATTTTGCGGAGACTCAAGATAATTGATAAATTTTATGAATGGTTTTCTAAAATTTCCACGCGCTCACTTTTATTGTTGATTTTAATCATCGCTTTCTCGCTAAGATTAGGGTGGATAATATGGTCACCTCATACGGCTCCCTCGGCCGGCACGGAAGATAAATATATGTTGCAACATGCGCACAATTTGATGGTCGGTAAGGGGTTTCTTACGCCCGAAGGCAACCAATTCAGCGCTGAACGTCCAATTGGTTATCCATTACTACTTTCGATTTTATTCAGGGTGTTCGGTGAAAAAATATGGCTCGTAGAATGGCTGCAAGTAATTTGTGGTGTCTCAACGGTTTTCCTGATTTATTACATTGGACGGCAAACGATTAACAAATACGTCGGACTATTGGCCGCGATGCTTCTTGCGATATATCCGACGTCGGTTCTTGCATCAAAAGTAATTCTAGAAGAACACATGTTCATTCTCTTGTGGTTAGGCGGTATCAGTCTTCTCATTTCTGATTTTCAGAAGCCAAATTGGAAAAAGATAGTTATAGCGGGTTTAATTTTGGGAATCAGCGCCCATTTTCGGACATACTCTTTCGCAATGGGTTTGGTGTTATTATTCCTTTGGTCTCTGGTTCGAAAAGATATCCGGCAAGGTTTACTGCGCTCTCTTGTCATCCAAGTGCTAATTTTAACTTTTGCAGTTCCATGGGCAGTTCGCAATTATTATAAGCTGGGGAAACCCATTCCCTACACCAGCATCATCGGACTCGCTCTTTACTATGCAAATAATCCGGTGAGTGATGCGCGTTCTCAGATTCCGCCAACACTCGAACAGGGGGGCAGCCCGGAATTCTTTAATGCAAAAACAGAAGTCGAGCGCGATCAAGCGGGAAAGAAAGAGGCAATGAAATGGATTTCGAACCATCCGTTGACCTTCATTCAAAAAGGCATCGCCCGCACAATATACATGTTGGGAATTGACCGGGAAGGATGGATCGTCAAAGATAATTTTTATACAATCCGCGAAGGGAGGGAAATGCCTCCAGCCAAGTTTTCGAGCGGGCTGGATAACATGGACAATGATTATTACGGAGGTATCTTTCTGCTATCTCTGATAGGATTTTTTCTTTTTTGCGTTAGCGGAAAGCCAACATTAAAAGAAAAAAGCTTTTGGTTCATCATCATGACTATCGCTTATTACTTATCGATCGTAGCCATCACGTTAGGCCATCGAAAATATCGGTTTGCCATTGAACCTTTTTTCTGCTTGCTCGCAGCATACGCATTGATCCAGATTTTTTTAGAAAAATTCATCGGTAAATCGATGCCAAAGCAGGCTATCATAAATGCTTGACCATCATTTCAAATCTGCCCAAAAAAATATTCTCTTATTTCTTCCTATTTTTTTGATTGCATCACCCTTGTGGGTTCCAATAGTAGAAAAAAACTTTAAATCCGGACTTTGGCTACTGCCCGATTCGCTGCTATGGCTTGGGATCACTTTGTTGTGCGGAATGCTTGCTTATCACGTCATTCCCGACAGAAAATTGTCCCAAGTTGAATCATTGTTTAACACGACGCGTTATCGATCACTTTTAATCCTGGCATTGCTTCTGTTTTCGCTTCTTGCTTCAATTTTCGTAAATAAAAACATTTTACACGGATTTATGAATTCCGCCGATGAGCATTCGTGTCGATTCTTGGCCGAATGCATCAAAGATGGCAAATGGTACGCTCGACCGCATCCGCTTCAGGAATTTTTTGACGTAACGCACGTGGGAAACAAAAACGGAAAATGGTTTAGTGTCTACCCGCCCGGCTGGCCCCTGATCTATGCGGTTGGACTGCAATTTCATATTCAGGACTGGATCAATCCCATTTTGGCGCTCATAGCACTCTTTCTTTTTTTAAAAATCGGCGAAAAAGTATTCGGGTTTTCCGTTTCTTATTGGGGCCTTTCACTCATTGCATTCACTCCTTTCTTTCTTTTTAATAATGCTTCTTATTTTTCCCACACCACCTGTTTGCTGGCGGTAGCAATCTTCCTTTGTTTTTATTTCAGGTGGAGAGAAAATCGATCAGTGATGAATGCCTTAATTTGTGCTCTATCAATAGGCTTTGGGCTGGGAACCCGTTATTTAACCATGGCATCTATCGCCGCTCCGTTTATCCTTTATGAAATCATTTTGCTATATTTGAAGCGCCAACGATGGACTCGAAGCCATCTTGTGTTTGCGATAACCCTCCTCGCAATGTTTGTGCTGAATCTTTACTATAATTTCATCATTACGGGAAAATTCTTTGAGGCTCCAAATCATTACTATCACCGTTGGGAGCGTTTGGGGTTTCATTCCGATTACACTTTCTTTGATGCCCTTAAATTCATCATCAATCGCATGTTTTTTCTGGGTGACTGGTTTCCGCCCTTCCTCATCGTCCTTTTTATCGCATCATTATTTCAAAAAGGGAAGCGCAGCCCCGAAGAATGGCTTGTCCGGTTCGCGTTTTTTTATCCCGTCATTGGTTATGTTTTTTATTATTCGTGGGGCGGGAACCAGTATGGCCCGCGGTATTATTTTGAAGGACTGCCTTTCTTTGCTTTCACACTGGCGGACGGTATAAAAACATTTTGGAAATCCGGCGACCTCTCTAAGCGCAAATTTTTAATCGGGGCATTAACATGTGCCCTAATCGGAAATGCCTATTTATTATTTAAACAGGGAGATTTTTGCAATCAAATGTCATCCCAGAGAAAAGCGCTCTATGATTTGGCCGATGCCACATTAAAAAAACCCTCTATTGTTTTCATTCGAGGTTTCCTTGGTAGCAAACTCGTCATGGCAGAGGAGGACGCAGTTCGAAATTCACCCGATCTGAGTGGGCGAATTTTGTACGCCCATGACTTGGGAGAAAAAAATATCGAATTGACGGAATATTATCCAGAGCGCCAGTTTTTTTTGGGATCTTATGATGCAAAGCAAAAAAGTGCTAACGTCACGCCGTATCCCGTCCAAAAGCAATGACCAAAAACTGAAAACAGTACATAGTGAGAAAGAAGAGTAAAGCCGAGTTGCAGGGTTGTTGTTAGCGGATCTGCTTCTGAAATTCCTTCCTGTGATCAGCTTTAGAATCAAATAGGCCAAAGAGACGAAGCGGCAAATTGATTCGCAATGATGCTATCCAATAAAGAAAAAAAGCAGATGGGTATATCAAAATAAGTTCAATTGGCCAGCGGTATTTGCGGTACCCATACCAAAAACCGAAGACTAAAATCCAGTAAGCACAAATTAGAAAGAGAAGCAAGAGACCGGGAAACCGTAAAAAGAAAATCCTCCTTTTCCATAAAAAAACAAAAAAACCAAGCAAGCCCAAAATGGCGACAAATGAATATGCCCAGTTTTTATATTTAGCAATAAAAGACCTCCTCTCTTCCGACAGTTTGACTCCTTTTCTAAAGTGAATGGTATGGCGTTCGAGAACCTCGTCTTCATGATTAAAGCCATACATTTGAAATGTTCTAAAAACGAAAAAACGCGCTGCTTTACTGGGGTTCTTTATGACCCATTCTGCTGCCAACCTGACACCCATGGAAATTTGTTTCACCGGATTTTTTTCATTAACAAATTCAACGTTGTCTACTTCCGCCAAGGACGAACCGTTACCCCATCCCGCCCGATCATTTAATGTTCCGTAAAAGCACGCGTTCGCGTTTGAAAAAAAACAAGGTACTCCATAATGCTGATAGGTAATAAGGGCCCACGGAGCGTTTACGGCATAAATGATGACATAACAAAAAATAGTTTTGCGGATTGCCTTTAAATATGATGTTCGCTGGATCAGGTATACAATAAAAACCAAAAGCGGCGTGTGAAGCGCGATCGTGCGAAACGCGGTCGCAAGGCCGAGCAGTAATCCGATCAAGACCGTGCGCTTAACTTCTTTTTTACGGATGTTTTCTGAAATAAAATAAAGCGCTGCGAACCATGCCGGAAAAAAAAGAAATTCATCCAAGAAAACTCCCGTGCTAAGCCAATTAAGCGGATAGATAGCGAAAAGAAAAGCAATAGGTATTGAGATCGTATAATTCTGAAACAAACTTTGAGCCAAAAAAAACGCGAGAATGATCAAAAAAGAATCCGCGGCGATCTGTACGATTTTAAACAAATTGGGTCGATAGCCAAGTAAACGGTAAAGTCCTCCCATTAAGTAGGGGTATCCCACGGGCCTCCGCACGGACAAACTTCCGTCCTCCTCGGTTGGAATGCCTTGTTTATAAATTTGATAGCTGTAAATCGCCATCCGATCACTTTCATCGCAAGTAAGCGAATTAGCAAAATTATTTTCAAAATAAGTCGGCATTGCAACACACCAAAAAACACGCAAAAAAATGCCCAAAAACAATATCGCACATAAAAAAAGTCGGTAATATCGGGCGATTGGCTGTTTCACAAATTTAGAGACCACCGTAAAATGCGATAAAATGAAGAAAAAACCAATAAAAGAAAAGACGACAAGAAGTCTTTTGGGAAATGGAACCACAAACGCGGAATGAAAGTAACGTATGAAGTCGTCTGGTATATTCATTACAGGTTATATACTATCGAAAATTTATTATTATGGATCATTACTGTCCCATTATAAGTTGAATAGCATCAATTGGTTATCGTTTTCATAGTTGTTAGTTGTTCCTTGAAATGCTGTAAGTGCCTGTAAAATC
>Ga0156235_153_pt1 | contig 146066 bp, 60 predicted proteins | sample RifCSPlowO2_12_FD_107882 | JGI IMG/M metagenome (GOLD analysis project Ga0156235, IMG submission 107882) | Omnitrophica bacterium RIFCSPLOWO2_12_FULL_44_17 | reverse complement strand
GATAGGAAAATGAAACGATATGGCTGGAAAATATTTGATCGTTGTTCTCAAAAACTTTTTTCAGTGAACCCTAAATAAAAAAAGTATTTCTTAGAAGTTGAAGGCATATGTAATCATTAGCCCGGATTTCTCATCACTAATGAGAGATTCCGCTCGTAAGAGCTGCGGTGCAAAGATGGTTTGTGTCTTTGCGCCGCAGGGCTTATCTTTTGCGCCCTGATTTAATAAGGGCGCAAAACTTTGGGCGTAACTTATTGCGCTCAAAGCGACTTTCTCGTCGATTCACAAAATCGATGAGAAAGTCGGGTTAGTACCCGATTTTCTTAAAGCCGATTATTAAAATTTTGCCACCCGGTTTATACCTATCAGTTATTTAGGCTACCGAACTACGTACTACAACATCCGGGTGAAATTCCTTGTGGATTGGAGTTTTGAGATTTCCTTCAGTGGTATCAATCAAAATCTTTACCATTTCGCGGCCCATCAGTTCAAGCGGTTGGCGGACAGTAGTTAAGGCGGGGACCACATACTTTCCGCGCTCGAGGCCGTCATAGCCCATGATAGCGACCTGCTCGGGGCAACTGATTTTTTCTTCGCGAAGCGCGCGAAGTACGCCGATGGCGATATCGTCATTGAAACAAAACATTGCGCGCGGAAGAGCGGGGGAGTGGTGAATGAGGTCAAGCATTTTTAAATATCCATCTTCTTCAAAATAATAATCGCACTTTCGGAAATAATCCGGATTGAACTCGAGCCCTGCGGTTGTCAACATTTCCCGGTAAATTTTATAACGCATCTGCGCGTCTCGCGAATCCGAATCGGGAGCTTGCAACATGCCGATTTTTCGGTAGCCGCGGCCGATTAAAAATTGAAGGGCTTTCCGAGTTCCTTCTTCATTGTTGCAGTAAACCATATGGGATTGAATATCCGGCGTGAAATCATTGATTAAAACGATCGGGATATTCGCTTGGATTTGTTTGGTTGCTTTCAAAAATTCTGCGTGTATGGTCCACGTGAGAAACATCAACCCTTCAATCGAATGGTCTTCAAGGACCGTTTTTGGATTCGGCGGTTCTTTTTCACTGACCATGATAAAACGAAGGTCAAAATCGGAATTTCTAAGGGCATCAATAATCCCAGAGATGATGCGCGTAAAATATTCGCACCGGAAAATTTCTGGCGTAAATGACGTCACTAAACCTAAGCTTCGTTTTTTCATCGATGAATGGGTAACGGTTAGCCCGGATTTCTCAAAACTAATAAGAAAGTCGGGTTTGATTTTGTTCAATTAAACGTGAGATTACAATATATCACAAATCCGTTTAATTTCTATCACTGTTAGTGTGGCTTCTGATCGATGAGTACGAGCAGTTGATTGATTTTAGAGACCAGGGAATGAAGGGCATCTTTTTGGCGAATGTGGATCGGTTTTTTGAAATTTTTGGTTTCAATAATGTTATCAAGTTCGCTTTCAATCCGGTAAAGCGGACCGGCAAACCGGTGGGCCAGCCGGACGGCGAAGATGAAAACAAGAATAAAAATAACCGGAACGCCGACAAGAAGGATTAAATTTACTTGCGCAAATGCCGGAAAAAGTGATTCCGTAATTAACTCCGGGATTGCCAATTCGTATGCAACCGTCTGCCAAATGAGGTAATACAGGCAACTTGTGACTAAGAGGGTCGGGCAAATCATGGCAAATAATACCAAACGCAAATATTTTTTTTGTACGGGATGTCTGTAAAATTTTAAAGTTCTGCGGTTCATTCGAACTCCTTGTTGTAAAAATCCCAATGTTCAAGCACCCCGCCACAAGGCATTTGCGGGCGGGCAATGACCAAGGAATTTTCAATACTCAAGTCCCAAATATTTAAAATTGATGATTTGGGATTTCCTTGCGTCATTGCCTGCCCGCCAAGTTTTTTGGCGGGGGATTTGGTCATTGGTCATTTTCTTAATTTATCTATTATTCCTTCCCAATCTTAATATCATCAAAAAAACCTTCCGCGGCACTTTCGGTGCCTTCCGCGTCGGTCATGAGTGCGATGGCGCTGACTTTTATCTTTGGTTTTTCTCCGAACAATTTTTGGTAATCTTTATAAACGTTGCGTTGTTCCAAAATCCAATCATTGGCCGGTTTTTCTCCGGATTGGATAACAATTTGCCTAATCTTATCCGAATAGGGGCTTTGCAAAATTGTTTCTTCGGGCAGAAATTGATCCCATACATATTCGATACATTTCAAATTGGTAAAGAATCGTGACATAAAAATGACGTAAACTCGGCCGGCATAATCGTCGCGTTGCTTCGGATCACTAACGGCTGTTTTATCCGGAAATTTTACAACGCGCCATTTCCACGACAGATAAGGATAATCCGACAAGTCATATTTGATACGGCAGTAAATTGCCGAGGCTGCCTTAAGGCTTGTGCCGTGAACAAACCCGTCGGGTCCTTGGAAATCGACGTCATATTTTACCCTGTTTGAAAATATTTTTTCCTCCCAGTTTCGAAGCGCATTTTTTTGGTTAAAATCAAAATATTGATAAAAAAGTTCAAGAGGAGGGACCAAGCTTCTTGCCGCTTGGGAAAAAGTAGATTGCGGTTTTGACGATTGTTGTCTTCGGAACGGGAAAATAATTCTAAGCAATTTTTTCCGGAAAGTTTTCTTTTCTTGTACCGGTGCTGGGGATAGTTCGATTTTGTCAGCGACGGCTGCAATCGAAATGGTTTGGGAGGTTTTTAATGGAGGAGTTTGCGTTGGTTTCCAAAAGAGTTTGAATAAAGCAGCTGTGATCACTAATATAATGATAGTTGTAATAATCACTTGCTTTTTGTTGTTCATGGATTCATTATCGGCTGGGGAAAACCGTAAATTAAGAACCATGATCAACATAAAAAATTTTTAAAAATAAGGAGAATGATCAATGCCGTATGTAAATGTGAAAGTGGTCGGAAAACTTTCAAAAAAGCAAAAGAAAAATATTGCGGCTGATATTTCAAATTCGCTCCTATCACACGCCAGAAAAGCAAAGAATCAGACCTATATTGTTTTTGATGAAGTGAATGGAGAAAATTGGGCAAAAGGTGAGGCGCTATTCGGATAAAGCATAAAATCCAGTGCGTTTGCGAAAAATGAATGCAATTTTATAAGTGAAGTGGTATCATAATCGCTTTACAAGGATAAATTCTTAACAAGCGTGAATTTTTGTCGCCGTAAGCGAGGGTTTTAATATGCCAATTCAAAAGCAAATTTCTGTTTTTTTGGAAAACCGGCCGGGTTTATTAGCGCGTATCTGTAATGTTCTTTGTGAAGCCAGTATTAATATCCAGGCACTTTCGGTTCACGATACCGTTGATAATGCTGTTGTCCGGCTTTTAGTAGATAATCCAACCAAAGCTCTTCTTCTCATTGAACAAGAAGATTTTTATTTGATGGAACAAGATGTCGTTGTCCTTCAAGTTGACAATAAACCGGGAACGCTTTCCCGCATTGCAGAAAAACTTGCGCGGGCGGATATTAATATTTCATATGCGTATTGTACTGCCGGCAGCAGTCAAAGTACCGGTTGTATTGTTATCAAAACTGAGAATCCCGAAAAAACACTTGAGTGTTTGCGAGAATTTGAATTTGGTGTTGAGTAATTCGGGAACAATTCTAACCAATCGTAGATCATGCAAAACCTAAAGATGGAAGCACAGGCGAAGCGTCTTGCTATGGATGAAGCTTATCAACATTTTCTTTCCTGCCTCACCGGTAAACAATGGAAACGAATTGGCGTCAAAAAACGCGCCGGTGTTGCATTGCCGCTTTTTTCCGTTTATTCGAAGGAAAGCATCGGTATCGGTGAATTCCCGGATCTGAAATTGATCATCGATTGGTCGAAATCTGTCGGACTGAGCATTATTCAAATGTTGCCGCTGAATGATGTCGGGTTCGATTTCCGGCCGTATGATGCCCAAAGTACAATTGCTTTCGATCCCATGTATTTATCGCTTGAGCAATTGGTTGAAGTCGACATCAGAAGTTATCAGGATCAAATCAACGCTCTCCGCAAGAATTTTCCCGCCGATAGAAAAAAAGTCAATTACCGGATTAAAAAAGCAAAACTCGAATTATTACGAATTATATTTACTCATTGCGGAAGCAAGAAAAGTTCCCGGTTTGAAGCCTATGTTCAAGCCAATCGGAATTGGCTGAAGGACTATGCTCTTTTCAAATCGATCCAGGAAGAATTCGATTACAGCGGTTGGGATTCGTGGCCGGATGAGTTTAAATACCGGGACGAACATGCGATTGATAAATATATGGAAGGACATTATCAGCAAATTAATTTTCAAGAATGGCTGCAATGGCAAATTTATGAACAATTTTCAAGCGTCAAACAGTATGCGGAAAAACAAAAAGTGTTTTTAATGGGGGATTTTCCATTTCTGGTATCGCGAAATAGTGCGGATGTTTGGGCACATCAGAATTATTTTAAGTTGGACCTTGCTTCCGGTGCGCCGCCGGATCCTTATTATGCGAACGGCCAGCGTTGGGGGATGCCGCCCTATCGATGGGAAGAAATTGAGAGAGACGGATATGCGTATCTCGTTAAAAAATTACAATATGCGGATCGTTTTTTTGATCTGTATCGGATCGATCATTTTGTGGGTTTATTTCGGGTATGGGCCATTTCAATTTCAGAGCCTCCGGAGCATGAAGGGATGAGAGGCTTTTTTGACCCACCGGAAGAATGCGTATGGAATGATCACGGCCGGAACATTATATCCGTGATGATTGGAAATTCTAAAATGCTTCCCTGCGGCGAGGATTTGGGGACGATTCCGATGTGTTCATTTCAAACGCTTGAAGAATACGGAATTCCGGGAATGGATGTCCAACGCTGGAGTCGAGACTGGAATAAGACTTACGATTTTAAGGCGCCGGAATTATATCGCAAACACTCTATCGCGACGATTTCGACACATGATATGAGTTCGTTTCTCGGGTGGTGGGAATTCGAAGCCGGAACGGCGGATGAAATTTTATTCAGACGGAAATGCAGTGAAAAAGGGATTCCCTTTGATCAAATCAAAGAAGCGCTTTTTGATATAAAAAAATCAAAACATGGCAGACTTCGTTGGCGCAAAGAAATTAATAGTGTTGATCGTTTGCTTGAGGTCTTGGGGAAAAGTTACGATCAAGTTTGGAACTTGGCCGATATTTATAAAGGAACGGTTGATGAAAAAGAAAAATTCTTAAAATTTCTTGGAATTCCGACTATGCCGAAGAAGAAAGATTATCCGGAACTTGTGAGAAGGGCATTTGAGCGAGCACATGAAGCAAGTTCCATATTCAGCATTCAGCTTTTGCAAGATTGGCTTTCGCTTGCGGATTTAGGCATTTCTGATCTCTGGGAATTCCGGATTAATTTTCCGGGAACGATGAGTGACCGAAATTGGACCATGGTCATTCCGGCGTCGCTTGAAGATTTGTTAATATCTCCTGTTAATCCAACCGTTTTGAAAATTAATCGCGACTCCGGAAGAATTTAAAAAATCATTTTTGAGTTAATTAAAGTATCATAAGGTAAATGATGAAAAAACCCGTTATTTTCAAATTTTTCCGTTTCCTATAAAGCACAGCTCGAAAGCATATCGAGTGGCCAACAATTTCAAGAAGCGTTTTGAGGTCGCAATGGTAACAGGGGTAAAAAATATTTTTTAAGAGGGAAAGAAAAAAATTTTATGATTACAAATTTTGTTTACCGCCAGGATAAATTACTTCAAAATATTTCACGGCAAGACCTCGCCAAAACATTGTGGGAAAAAGATTCTTTTATCTGGGTTGATCTTGAAGACCCTACTGAGTTTGAGACTGAAATACTCATCGAACTTTTTAATTTCCATCCGCTTTCGATCGAAGATTGCATTAACGACCACAGTGAACCCAAAATTGATGAATATGATGAATATTTATTTATGGTGGTTCACGCGATTGATGTGGGTTCATCGGCAGAACTCAAGACGAAGGAATTGAACGTTTTTATTAATAAGAATTACGTGGTGACATTTCATAAGAATCCGATTGCAAGTGTCGCAGAAGTCAGAAATTTGGTTGAGAAAAAAGCCGGAGGTCCGATGTCGGAAGGGCTTGATATGCTTGTCCATGCGATTCTCGACCGGCTGGTGGATAAATATCTCCCGGTTATTACAGAACAAGATCGAAGGCTTGACGAGATCGAAGATACCATTTTTAAAGGGGCGGGAGAACAAGTGCTTCAGCAAATATTGGATATTCAAAAAGGAGTCCTTTATCTGAAGCGCATTATTGGTCCGCAACGGGATAAAATGGCACAACTTTCACGAAGTGCGTGGACATTTGTGAGGCCGCAAAATCTGGCTTATTATCGCGATATTTATGATCACTTGTTCAAATATTATCAAATGGCTGAAGAATTGAACGGGCTTTTAAATGGAATTCTTCAGGTCTACTTTTCGCATGTTTCTTATCAACTCAATAAAGCGATCAAAACCATGACGGTCATCGCCACGGTTTCTATTCCAAGTGTTGCCATCGCAAGTGTTTACGGGATGAATTTTAAATATATTCCCCATCTCGAATGGAAATATGGTTTTCATTTTTCCATCGGACTTATGATAGCGATATCCGCGATTCTGATGATTTGGATGAAAATCAAGAAATGGTATTAACCAGGTAAGCCGTCGGCAGATGGCAGTAAGCAGTGAAGCAAAGAAAGCCTACCGCTTTCTGCATACTGCCTACTTAACTTATCTTACTCAAGACAGTGATGCAATCCCAACTCCGGTCAATCAATCTAACTGAGCTCGAAACACTTCTTAAATCGTGGAGTTTTCCTACCTACAGGGCCCGCCAAATTTTGAATTGGCTCCATCAAAAGCATATAACAGAGTTTGGAGAGATGAAAAATCTTCCGAAAAAGTTACTCGGAAAGTTGTCAGAATCTTCCCTTGTGAGTGTTCTCAAACTTCGCGAAACTCCCAAATCGAACGATCAAAGTTCGCAAAAATATCTTTTTGAGACGCAGGACGGACATTTTCTCGAGAGCGTTTTAATTGTTCAGGGCGGGAGGAATACGGTTTGTGTTTCTACGCAACTCGGTTGTAAGATGAAATGTAGTTTCTGCGCCAGCGGAATGGGAAAATTTGTGAGAAATTTGACGGCGGGCGAGATCATCGAGCAGGTATCCCGGGTGGCGCGGACATTGTCGCCATTGGAAGTAGGGAACGGTCGCGACCGTTCCCTACAGGCCATTACCAACGTGGTATTTATGGGGATGGGAGAGCCGCTTGATAACTATGATGCAACGCTTCGCGCCATTAAAATTTTAATGGCAGACTGGGGCTTTGGCCTGGGCGGTAGGCGGATTACCGTTTCAACCTGCGGCATTATTCCAAAAATCGAACAATTTGTAAAAGACGTTGACGGTCGGGTCCGGCTTTCGATATCTCTTCACTCGAGTCAGCAAACCGTGCGCAACGAATTAGTTCCCATCAATAAAAGATATAATCTTGATGATTTAATGAGTGCTTTGGAGCAGTTGTATAGAAAATTAAAAAGGGAAATTACCTTTGAGTATACGTTAATTCAAGGGATGAATAATTCCCCGGAGGCTGCTTCCGGACTTGCCCGGCTGGCCAACCGGATTCACGCCAAGGTCAATATCATCCCTTATAATCCTGTGCGTGAAGCAGATTATCAAAGCCCGACGCCTGCGCAAGTTAAAACCTTCTGCGCTTTACTCGAGAAAAAAGGTGTTCGCGTCACTGTCCGCCAAACTGCCGGCCGCGATATTAACGCCGCGTGCGGGCAATTAAGGCTGGATCGTGAGCCAATTCGCGGAACTTCTGGGCCGAAATTAATCTGCTCAATAAAATTTAATCTTCCGCCGATACCTTGATAGGGTCATCTTCTATGGATATTAAAAAAATTAGCAGGGGAATATTGTTTTCAGCCGTGATATTTTCACCGGTGGTGATACTGCCATTTTTTATTCACACTCCTTTTCATCAATTGATTTTTGTGATCGGGATCTCTATTTGTGGATGGGGAGGGTTTTACGCGAGCAATCTCATTGGCGAACGGGATCGATTGAATCGGGAAGTGTTTATGCAGTCTTACGAGCTCAAGAAAGCGAAAGAAGCCCTTGATTCATGCCTTGCCATTGATTCGCAAACACATGTTTATAATGAGAGACTTCTTTGTTCACGGCTTACGGAGGAATGCGATCGTTCCCGGCGTTATCGAAGGCCGCTTTCATTTCTGCTCGCGGGAATCGATGGTTTTTCGGATGTCAAGAAAGAATACGGTGAGATTACATCAGAAGTTTTGGCGCAGGAAATGAATCAATTCTTAAAGGAAAGCATGCGGGGAGTCGATATTATTATCCGTAAAGGCGATGATCAGCTGGTTGCTATTTTACCTGAGACAGCTGTGAATTCCGCGCGCGTGGTGGCGGAACGGATTCGTTATTCGATTGAAAAGAAAATCTTCCGGATCGAAGGAAGGGAAATTAAGATTACCGTTAGTATAGGCCTGGTTGGTTTTGATTCTGCAATCCATCGCCGAAAAGAAGATGTACTGAGTTCTCTTGATCGCGCCTTGGAGAAAGCCAGAAAATCAGGTAAAAACCAAATTACGACGATTGCAAGCGAAACGGAGTAACCCATGGTACAGTTAGCTGAAACAGCATGGCCAGAACTTGAGATTAAAGATCCGGACATTTCCCCGATTAAGATCGTGGAAAAAGAGGAAGCCAAACCGGTTAAAAGGGCGCCGTATTTTGCCGAAAAAATATTGATTTTGCCTGCGCGTTTAAAAAGCTCGAAAGAAATGAAGTGGGTTGAGAAACAGATTTATGCGATTCGCAGGTTTGATTTGGATTTTGACGGAAGTAGATTGGTTCGGAATATCAGTGAGTCGGTTGAGCGGGTTTGGGAAGGCCTTAAAGGGTGGACAAGGATTAGAATCCGGTTTAGTTTCCCAAAGATCCGTTTTGTGCTGCCGAAAATTAAGTTTAGCTTTCCGAAATTTACGTTTAATGTTCCTGTGCTTAAGTTTAATTTCCCGAGATTTGCGTTTGCTATTCCGACTTTCAAGCTGCATCTTCCGGCGGTTCGTTTTCATGTTCCCAAAATAAAATTCAAGATGCCGATTTTACCGAAGATAAAGTTTAATATGCCAAAGATCAATTTTGGTTTGCCTAAGATTCAATTTGGCATTCCAAACATTTTTAAAAAATCACAAAACGAATCAATCTATAAAGAAATCATTCAACCAACAGAATCGGTTCCACAACCGGATGTTGGGCAACCGGCAGCGAAATTATCGAGTGTTTTTATGAAACCAATAGAAACTTTAGGAAAAGCAAAAATTCCAAATTTAACAATCGTTTTTTTAGTCTTTGTAGCCGTGATTGCTCTGGCGCTAGGACAGTTGTTTTATCGGGAGATGACTTTAAGGAAGCAGGATAGAGCGCAACTGAGTGAATTCAGGCAAGCGAAAAGCGATCTTGAAATGGAAATCGGGAATTTCAAAAAGGAACTTGATCAAAACAAAATTGAAATGAACCGTCTGCTCACCGATCTTGAGGTGGCTAAAGCAAGGGGAGACATGATCGATACGATTCAGGACGGTCATCGGCAAGAGCTCGCACGCGTCGCCAAAGTGTATGAGGATCAAGTGGCATCGATGAGAAATGTGATTGCCATGAGGGATGATTTGATTAAGACATTTGAATCCAATCTTGAGTCGATCCGGAAGTTGCTTGAGGGTGGAATCTCTCAAACGCGCGGATATTCAAAAACTCAGCCTTTGGCCAGTCAGGTGCCGGTCGATCAGAAACGGGTCGAACCCATAGCGACAGCGAGTGGCAGCACAAGGCGAGAAGTTTCGGCCATAAAAGCTTCTGTTAAAACAGGCGTTTCGGACGGAAAAGTGATGCTTGTGAACCGTTGGCATCGGTTTGTGATCGTCAATATCGGGCCGAGTAACGGTGCTCAAATCGGCCGGACAGTGGAAATTTATCAGAATGGAAAGTTGCTCGGAACCGGAAAAATTGAGCGGGTTTATCAAACACTATCAGCCGCTTCGATCATCAGTGAAGATGTTTTAGAACGGGTGAATTCCGGAGACGCCATTTATCTGGGTTTATAAATTCATAAAGTGCACAAGAGCACAAGTGCACATGTGCACAAGAGATGAAATTTCAAACTTGTGTTCCTGTGCGCTTGTGCTCTTATGTTCTTAGCCCGGGATTAAGGAGTCGAATAATGGAAAAAGGTGTTGGAATTTACATCGGGCGGAAAGAAGTTATTGCCGCTTGTGTTGTGCGTCTTAAAGGAGCGCTTCAGCTTAAACAGTTTGCAATAGAGCCCATCATTATTGATGAGAGCGAAGGACAGCACGCAAGGCCAGCCGCAAAGAGGCAGACGACTCCCGAATCTCAAGCGGTTGAACGAGCCCTTCTTAAAATGGGAATCCGTCACGCCTATTTAAATGCTTCAATCAGTTCCGGACATTTTGCCACCCGATTTTTTAAAATGCCCGTCATTCCACGCCGTGAGTGGGATGAAGCGATCCGGTTCGAAGCTCGCCGTTATGTGCCATACAAGCTGGATGAATCGTTTTCTGACTTTCATGTTGAATATCACGATCTTCCGAATGAGGGAAAATCTCTCTGGGTGACTTATACGGCGGTCAAGCAAGAGGTGCTTTATTCTCATCTTGGGCACCTGCGGAAAGGAACAGCCGGTGTTTACATGGTAGAGCCTGTTTTTTGTTCGATTGCGCGGACTCTCGGGGTTGTTGAAAAGGATTTGAAGAATAAGACATACGGTTTTATTCTGATCGATGCGGATGGAAGCGTGAATATTACACTTGCGTCCCAAGGGACCGTTTTCCTTTGCCGGGATTTTTTCCTTTCGGATGACCAAGTGGCGAATGAAACCCGGTTTTTTCAGGAAGTGAAAGCATCCCTTGATTTCTTATTTAATAAATCGGGCCAAGCGAAAATTGATCAAATATTTTTAGTCGGGAACGGCGACCTCATTTTTTGGAATAATTTTCTAACCGGTGTATTTGGAAAACAAGCCGAAATTTTGTTGGCTGGTTTTCCCGCCGAACAAAATATTCCCAAAAATGTATTAGGCGCCTTAATTGTCCCGATCGGGCTTGCTTTGCTCAATCTTGGTTACGAATCCCCCTTGGGTGATTTTCAATTGCTTCCCGTTGCCGATCGCCAGATTGATCCCGCGAAAATAAAAAAAGTGGTACTATCGGAACTATTTGGAATTGTTCTGTTCTTTCTTGCGGTCTATTTCGTGGGACTCCAGCCTTATTTAAATCGTGCCAAGCAGGAAGCGGTCAACCAATTGAGTCCTGAAGCGCGCGCAGATATGGAGCTCGCTCAAAAAGCGCCGGCTGCGTTGAGTGCGCTCAAATCCGAACTTGAAACCGGGCTCAATCAGCTTAAACAGGTGTCCGGAAAAAGCGTGTCAATGAAAGAGATTCTTTTTGAACTTGTCAGTGCGATGCCCAAATCCGTCTGGATTGAAGATGTTTCATATGGGACGGGACGCGACGGACAGCGGTTTTCTCGGATGGGGGGCGAAAGACAGAATGAAGGAGGAAAATTGAAATTTGAAATTCGCGGTTATTGTTATCTTGCAGATGCGGAAAAAGAAGTTCAGGAAATTAATCAATGGGTTAAAGATCTGAATGCCATGAAAAGATTTTCTGCAAGTTTTAAATCGATTTCGCTCGAAGAAGTGAAGCGACAGAAATTAATGGGGCGGGATGCCTCACAATTTTATATTTTATGCAGCTGACAGATTTAAATAATCTTAAAGAATCGCAAAAAGTAAAAGCAATTTATGCCGGCTTGGCGGCAGGGTTAGTGATCGTGGGCTATTTGGGCTTCGTTCAGCCGGCGCTTATTCAAATCCAATCCTATAAATATACCGCAAAAACAGCGAAAGAAAGATCCGATCTTATTTTCGAAATTAACCAAATAAAAAAACAGCGGGAAATTCTTGCAAAACAATTATCCGGCAAGGCGGATCGGCATGCGATTATGGGAGAAGTGACGAAATACGTCAATCAGAGCGGAATCGATATGGATTCTTTAACTCCGTCGATCAGATCGGAAGAACAATATGATGTTTTATCAATGGAGATAAATGCGAAAAGCGAATTTCGCAATATCTTGAAATTCTTTTCGATTTTGGAAAAAGAACGCCCGGATATTTCTGTGAATTCTTTTATTATGAATTTTAGTGCTATCAGAACTCGAGAGAATTCTGATAGCGAGGTTCTGCCGCAGGTAAAAATTGCGGTGCAGACATACCTGAAAAAGGGCTAACGCAACCTTCTCAATGGCAAAAAATATTTACATGACCAATAAAATTCAATATACGCTACACGCTAAACGCTCGTATTTGTTTAGCGCTTTGAAGCGATTATCTGTAAAAGAGCATCTGTTTTTTTGTCATTCCCGCGAAAGCGGGAATCCAGAAACTGTGGATGCCCGCTTTAAGCATGCGGGCATGACACGAACATGGCGTGTTCGCCACTTCAAAACGCTAAATAGACACAAAGGCTCTACGCTCTGCGCTATACGCTACACACTCTACGCTATTCTTTTTTTCTTCCTTTTTGCGCCCCTTCTCTATAGTCAATCTTCTGACGAAACAAAGCTTCCGGAAACATTGGAACAACCGCCGCTATCGGAACAAACATCAATCGCGAAACCTCTGCTTTCACCCGAATCTAAAGAAAAAACGGCAGTTCCAAATCAACCGGCAGATCAATTGGATCAAATTCGCGATCCTTTTGAATCGAACCTACCAACGGCTCCCATTCCGGTTGAGGTGAAAAGCGAGAAAAGAGTAAAATCCGCATCCAGCGCAGTTCTTGAGGGCGTCAGCATGTCCAACAAAGGGGCGAAGGCGATTATTAACGGAGAAATTTACAGTAAGAATGAAGAAAAGAATGGCATTATTGTTACTCAAATTCGTAAGAATGAAGTCGATATTATAATAAATGGAGTAAGCGAAACCCTTCGCCTTTTTGAATTGGATGCGGCGACTGCGAAGGTAACAAAGTGATGAAGTAAAGGAGCAAGAAAGGGTACGATAAAAGGAATCATTATGCGGATAAAAATAATTGTAGTGTTGAGTTTTTTTCTGGTTTTATTTTGTTTGTCTGATTCTCTGTCTGCTGAATCCGTTTTGACAGAAGAACAACCCCCTCAAGAGATCCAATCTGCTCCGGTAGAGCCACCCGTGCCAGCTCCTCTCGAGGCAGCATCATCCGTGTCACAGAAGTCCGAAAAGTCTCAAATAGATTCTTTTCAAGATGAAGTGACTGCCGTTCCCATGGCGGAAGGGAAAGTCGGCGTGGAATCTAGAGGTGCAACACTTTTAAATGTAGTTCATTCCCTTTCACAGTTAACCGGTATTAATTTTATCGCCGGGAAAGAAGTGGCTGAGCGCAGATTGAACATGGTACTTGATAAAGTTACGCTCGAAGATGCGCTCGATGCAATTTCACGCGGTGCGAATGTCATTTATGATTTTTATCCCGATCGGAACCTTTATGTTTTCCGTGGTTCTGTTATAACAGAAGATCAGCCGTCGCTGATCACAAAAGTATTTAAACTTTACTATATTCTTGTTTCTGAACCGGAACGTTTAGATAAATTTGAAATTACAGGAGGCGGCAGTAGCGGCAAGTCATTATTAAGTACCATCGAACATACAAGAGTGGACGAAATGCCCCTTTTCAAAATCGTTAAAAATATTTTATCTGATCGGGGAAAACTTCAAGTGGACAATCGATCCAATAGCTTGGTCATCACAGATACAGAAGAAAGATTAAAAATGATTGAAGAGGCAATCGTTTCGTTAGATCAACCGGTCGAACAAATTTATATGGAAGCAGTGATTGTTGAAACTCTTTCTGCTCTTGAAGATTATTTTGGTATTGAATGGACTAAGTCGACAACACAAGGCACATGGGGCATATTAACGGGGGGAACCTCAACGGAACGGTTTCCATTTAATATTAAAGGCCCGCAGTTTTTAGGGAAAGATGAATGGTTTGGAACGAAGACCGAAACGGCAGTTTCAAATACGTATACTCCCGGATCGTTATCCTTTACAAATCTGACGGCAACTTTGAAAGCTTTGCAAGTGGCGTCCAAACTTAAGATTATTGCGAAGCCTAAAGTTTTGGTTCGCGACAATAATTATGCCCTGATTGCTGTTGCAAATTCCGAAACGATTGGAGAGCAAAATGTGACTGTGACTGTGGGCACACAAGCAACTAGTCAAGCAACAACAGCCGAAAGGCAGTTAACGGGAACACTGCTTTATGTCATTCCTATGATCAACACGGAGAACAGAATTACGCTACATGTTGAGGTAGCGCATATTACAACCGCTGTATCTGATTTGGTGTCGACCCGAAAAGACCCGACTGCGCGAAATGTGGTAACGGATCTAATGGTGAATAACGGTCAAACCGTATGTTTTGGCGGAATGATTGTGAGTTCGCAAACCAATGCGCAGCACAAGGTTCCCGGATTGGGCGATATTCCGGTGATTGGAAGAGCGTTTAAGCGGGGTACTAAACAAATGAATGATAGGGAGTTGGTTGTATTTATTACGCCTCATATTATTAAGGATCCGTCAGATTTGCGTGTTGTTTCAGTGCCGGATAAAAAAGAACGACAAGAAGATGTTTCCGCGCCGATTTGGAAGGTTAAAAAGAAAGAATGGTATAAGAATTTAACCAAAGAAAAAAATCAAGAACTTGCCGGACAAGAAGGAAATACAAAAGAGAGAGATCTTTTGATGGATCTTGCGGCGCAGGAAATTGAAGCCGGATTACAGCAACCGGAAAGCGCATTGGGCCCCGATTCGATTATTGAAAGTGACGGGCGGCCGATTGTGATTAATGCAAAAGCGGGGGCGGTGACGCGGTAGGGGGGGGTACAAGCTTAAAGGCTGAATAGAAGTAAGAAGCAGGATGTATGAAGTAAGAAAAGCGGGGACATGTGCTTAGAGTGCATGTTCCCTTTTATTTCAAGACTTGGTTAAGATATTTAAAAAGAAGAAAGCAGGCGCCGGAGAAAAACGATTGTTGTATTTTTTTAACCGTACTGTAGCAATTCTTAAGAACATCATGTATCTTTTTAATCAGGAGTAAGAAACAGGAAGCAGAAAGTCCAAAATAACTGTTAGAATAATAATGAAAACGATTAAAACATTTTTGGATTTGGAAGTATATCAACTGGCTCATAATTTAGCGATGAAAATATTTGAAATAAGCAAAATCTTTCCTAAAGAAGAAAAATATTCTTTGGTTGATCAAATTCTTCGGGCATCCCGTTCTGTTGCTGTTAATATAGCCGAAGGCTGGGGAAAACGAAAATATGTAAGTCTTTTCAAACGGCATTTGGTCGATGCGATCGGATCACTTGAAGAGACGAAAGCATGGTTATTATTTTCATTGGACTGTCATTACTTAACACAAGAGAAGCATGATAGCTTTTTAAGAGGCTATGAGGAGTTAGGCGCCAAACTGTTCAAATTGCACAGCGCTTGGCGCAATTATTCCTGATCTTATTTCATGCCTCTTACATCATACTTCATAAAAAATAGTGTATGAAATTATGAAAAAAAGTATTCAGATCGGAAATCTCCTCGTTGCCAAGGGGTTAATCTCGAAATACCAGCTTGAAACCGCGCTTGAAAAACAAAAAGAAACCAGAGAACCGCTTGGCCGCCTTCTGCTCAGCCTCGGTTTTGTCCAAAACGAGGTACAGCTCAAACTCGCGCTTGCGTCGCAGCTCGATGCGGCATTCGTGCCTTCTGAAATGCTCAAACCTAAAATGGATCAACGGCTGAAAGAGCTGGTTCCGAGGGATGTGGCGCTTGAACATTTAATTCTTCCGCTCGAGCGGCGGGGCGATCAACTGAAACTTGCGATAGCAAAACCACCGGACATTATTTTGCTCGATAATTTGCGTGCGATTACCGGATGTGACATTACACCGGTTCTTGCGACGGAAGATGGCGTCAGAGCTGCAATTGAAAAATTTTACGGATCAACGGGCCTTGAAGAAGTGGTGAGCTCTTCTGAATTGGATGCGGCGAAGGCGTTATATTTTCAGGAAGACGACCGCGAAATTGTTGACCTTGAGTCACTCGTGGTTGCAGCGGATCAGGCGCCCGTGGTGAAACTTGTGGATGTGCTTCTCAAAAAAGCGGCGGATGATCGAGCAAGTGATATTCATATTGAGCCTTTTCAAGAAAAAATAGCGATCCGTTACCGGATTGACGGAATTTTATATGCGCTTCCGCCGCCGCCCAAACAATTTCATTTGGCCATTGTGTCGCGCATTAAAATTCTTTCCAAACTCGATATTGCGGAGAAACGAATCCCCCAGGACGGATCATTTGAGCTCCGGTATAAAGGGCGGAAAATTGATGTTCGCGTTTCAACGGTACCGACCGTTAATGGCGAAAAAATTGTCATGCGCCTTTTAGATAAACGTGTTGAACTGCTGGATTTGGAGGCGCTCGGATTTGAGAAGGATCAACTCCAGATTTTCAATGATTGCATCAAAAGACCTTACGGCCTTGTGTTTGTGACGGGCCCGACCGGAAGCGGAAAGTCTACCACGTTGTACGCTTCCATTTGTAAGCGGAAATCGACAAAAGTGAATATTATGACCATTGAAGACCCGGTTGAATATCAAATGGGAGGGATTAATCAGGTGCCGGTCAAGCCCGATATCGGGCTTACTTTCGCGACCGGACTGAGAGCGTTTTTGCGGCAGGACCCGGATATTATTCTGGTGGGAGAAGTGCGTGATCAGGAAACGGCCGAGATTTGTATTCGAGCTTCCCTGACCGGACATCTTGTGTTCAGCACCCTTCATACGAATGATGCGCCGACGGCCATTAACCGGTTGGTAGATATCGGAATCAAACCTTATCTTTTAGCCGGCAGTCTTGTGCTGCTCGTGGCCCAGCGGCTTGTCAGAATGTTATGCGAATCCTGTAAAGAGCCCGTTCCGGTGAACGATTATATGCGTAAGGAATATGGGTTTAAGGTCGACAGAATTTATCAGGCGAAAGGCTGCAAAGAATGCCGCAATATCGGTTTTTGGGGCCGCGTTGCGATCTATGAGCTGTTGCCTATAGACGAAGAGTTTAGAAGAATGATTGCAAGTAATGCGAGCGCCGATGATATCCGGAAAATACAGCGCAAAAAAGGATACGCTACTTTGCTTACGAGCGGCCTTAAGAAGGTTGAAGAAGGCGTGACATCGCTTGAGGAAATATTGAGTATTGCGGTGGATTGATTATTAGGCATAAGAAATAAAGGAATAAAACCATGGCTGTTCCATTTCCCAAATTTCCAGACGGCAGCCCTCACAAAAAGCAATTCGAGTGCCGTGTGCGTGATCGCGATAATTCCACCCAAGTTAAGAATATAACCGTTGATGCAAACAGTAAAGAAGATGCGATCGCGAAACTTCAGGCAGACGGATATTTGATTGTTTCGGTGGAGGAAAGTAAAGCCTCTTTTAGTTATTTTGGTTTTGGAAATAGATCGCAGGTTGATGAGCTTGAAAAAGGTGATTCTGAATCAAACGAACAATCGGCTTTTGGCAAGACCAAAAAAAAGAAAAGCAATTTTTTAACCCCATTATTTTATCACGTATCTACGCGTGACCTTATTTCATTTGCCGTCCAGCTTTCAGCGCTCTTAAAAGCCGGTATTCCGCTTATTCGTTCAATTGAAATTATCCAAAAAGGATCTAACAATCTTTATCTTAAAGACATCCTTAAGGCGTGTATTAAAAATTTAAGCATGGGGTTAAGTTTAAGCTATGCGTTAAGTGAATATCCGAAAGTGTTCCCTCCGATTTGGCAGAATTTGATTGAAGTGGGTGAAATGGGCGGAAATCTTCCGCAAGTTCTTTCTGAAATTGCTGGGTATCAGGAATCTGCAGCAAAACTTAAAAGTCGGGTGATTTCCGCGTTTTTTTATCCGATTGTTTTAAGCGTTTTAGCAACTGCGGCTTTATCTTTTCTGCTGCTTAAGATCGTTCCGAAATTTGCGGATATTTTTAAATCTCAAAACATGGTGTTGCCACCGCTTACTCAATTTGTGGTTTTGGCGAGCGAGATACTCAGAAAGTATACGGTTGCGGTTGCGTTAGGAGTTGCCTCGATTATTGCTTCTTTTGTTATGGTGGGAAAAACGTCTAAAGGAAAATTTATTCTTGATTTAATTAAATTGAGAATACCAATTGTGGGGGCTTTAAATCTTGAAGTTGCAGTCGCGCGGTTTTGCAGGGGATTTACAACGCTGATCCGTTCCGGAGTCCCGATTCTTCAGTCTCTTACAATCGGAGGGAAATTGGTCGAAAATTCCGTGCTTGAAGCTTTGATTTTATCTGCAAGAGAAGGAGTCCGGGGCGGGCATGGTTTGGGCGGGCAATTGGAATCAAAAAGAACTTTTCCTGTTTTTATGACGCAGCTCATTAGTATCGGTGAAGAGGCGGGAGAAATGGACCGCTTCCTGGAGGTGGTCGCTAAATATTATGAAGAAAGAGTCGATACATTATTACAAAGGTTGGCGACAGCCGTAGAACCTGTTATGCTGGTCATTATGGGGGCAATTATTGGAGTCATTGTCGTTTCAATGTTTATGCCCATTTTAGATCTTTCTACGGGCGGGCGTTAAGATTTAAGAAGTGGGAAGACATATTTAAACAGTAAAATAAGCCTAAATATGTTTTTCTAATATTTGACTTTGATGTAAATTGGAGTTAGTTTATTAACGTGGTTCGGAGGATTTTATAAATATTTATTTCCTTCGTAACCGCAAAATCAGTAAGCGATGAAGTTCTTTGAAAGATGGAGGAGAAGCCGGCTTTCGGTTTAAGGATGGATTGGAAAAGGCATTTTACTCTTAATCTAATCAAATCCTCCGTTTTGGGCTCACTAAGCTGTCATTCCCGCAAGCTTTAGGCGGGAATCTATTGATCGTGGATTCTCACTTAAAACGTGCGGGGATGACAGTGGTATATCCCCCCAAAACGCACTTTCTATTTCATAACCTTCATTACTTAACTTATAACTCAGGAGGAAAATAAAATGAAATCATTCAAAAACAAAAAAGGTTTCACACTCGTTGAAATCTTGATTGTCGTAGTGATCATCGGTATTTTAGCAGCTCTAATTTTACCTCGTCTAATGTCGCAACCTGAGAAAGCAATTGTTGCGGAAGGGGTTCAATATCTAGGGGTTCTTCGACGTGCGCAACAAACATTTGCGGATTCTCAGAGTGGTGGTGCCTATGCAACATGGGCAGGAGCTGTTGCACCTGGTGGGACTGGTGGCGCTATCCCTACCCAATGGAGAACATTGGGTTTGCAAGGATTGCCTAGCAGTGCAAGATTTAGTTATTTATGTCCTGTTGGTACACGTACGTTTACAGGACAGGCAAGTGCTGAAAACTATTGTGAAGCAACAAGAGTAGATCCAGCTGGCGGAATTTATAATGATGCCAAGGTTCAGCTAGGATTAAATAGTGGAACCTTTGATTGTGACGGTACGAAATACTTAAGGTCAAGCAATACGCCGGCCCAGTGCATTCCTGTTTGATATTAGAGTGGATAGAGAATAGGTTTTTTGAAGCAGACAGGCGCGGGAGAAAATCCCGCGCCTGTTTTTTTATAAATAAAGCTTTATAGTATTTCTGACGAATCGGTTTTTTGGGTTGATCGTTTTAAGGTGTTATTCAAGCTGTTTTTTTCGGTTTGATCGGCGTTTAAAAATAACATTCCAAGTTTTTCATGCGCCATGTCGCCTTTAGGGTTTATTTCAAGGGCTTTAGTATGTTCATCAATAGCCTCTTTTATCTTGTTTTGTTTTTCAAATAGCATACCAAGATAGATGTGCGGGATATCTGATTCCGGATCAAGGCGGCTCGCTGTTTCGTATTGCTCACGAGCGCCAACATCATCATTTTTCATTTCATAGGCCCTTCCTAAATAAATTCGTGCGACGGGCAAGTAAGGACTCACTTTTGCAGCATTTTGGAAAAGCATCAGGGCGTCTTCCGGCTTGCTTTGTTTTTGTTTTAATATTCCCAGATTGATCATGATTTGGGAATTTAACGGTTCTATTTCCAATGCTTTTTGTAAATGGGATTCGGCCTTGCTAAAGTCGCCCAATAAAGTATAAATAGATCCAAGAAAATTCATAGCTTCGACATAGAAAGGTTCAATCGCTATTGCTTTTTCGGCATATCCAATAGCTTTATCTGTATCGCCTGTTTTCTGATAAAAAAAGTATCCGGCATTATATAAGGCGCGAGAGTTGTTTGGGCTTTTTTCCGTGGCGTCTTTCCACAGCAAAAATTCGCTGGAATAAATTTCATTCCGATTGTACGTCAACATCCCTAATGACAATGCGAGTATAGTCGTGATAGCGAAAAAAAGGAGAAGTTTTATCTCCTTGCGATTTTGGTATTTAAGTGAAATACGTTTGCAGAATATATTTAGCAATAGCGCAAAAAAAGCAACAATGCTAAATAAAGGCAAATACATGCGGTGTTCAAATGCGGTTGATGAGATTGGCCGGAAGCTTGATGTCGGCCCAAGAATCAGAAAAAACCAAATAACCAAGAAAGCTAATTTGGAACGGATTAATAAAAGCCATAAACAGAGCATGAGTAAAGAAATAATAATAATTATATGAGGGAAGGCCTCCCATGCTGACTTGACAACCGGCCAATGATAATCAAAAGTCAAGCCGCGGGGGAAAATAGAAAGACGGATGTAATGAAGGATGACTTGTGTTTGGGTGAGCGCATAAGAGATGGGAGAGATTGGATCGGGGGCTCTGGATACGAAATTATATTCAAGAAAAGGCTGAATGAAAAATCTTTTAACTGATACGAAATATAACAAAATCCAAGCTGAACAGAGCCCGAGATAATATAACCATCTTTTTTTAATTAGTCCTTTCCATGTAGATGAAAGGAAAGATTTGTCATATATTACTGCCATCAGAGGGGCTGTCACCATGACTTCTTTACTTCCCATTCCCAAATAACAAGAGCAAATGGATAAAAAGTAATAAATCCGGTTGTTTAATTGAAATCCTTTGATTAAAAAATAGACTGTCGCGATATAAAAAAGCCCCATTAGAGATTCACAACGTTGAATAATGTAAATGACACTTTGCGTTTGGAGAGGATGCAAGCTCCATAATAAAGCGATAGAAAAAGCGATCAATTTTTCATAGCCTTCAAATTTATTTTTAAATATCGGCAGAATTAATGTGCGCCAAACGCTCCCATACATCAATAACCCCGCTGTTGTATGAATCAATAAATTAAGTAAGTGGTATCCCCAAGGATTCAGTTTGCCAAAGGCATAATTGACCGCAAGCGTCAAACTGATAATAGGCCGTTCTGCCATAACTTGGACGCGTGTTTCGTTAAACCAGAAGGGCCGCGACAGGGCTTCCCATAGAGGCCATAGGTGCCGGATATGGGGATTATTGATAATACATTTATCATCATCGAAGATAAATGGTACAAAAAAAGAATTTTGATAAGCAAGAAGAATTGAAAAGCCGATAATTAAAGGGGAGTAAGTATTTATGATGTACAAAAATTTATCGGACAACCAATTAAGTTTTCTTGACATATCGATCCTGTTTTGTTGATATAATAATCTAAAATCAGGAAAGCTGAAAAGTAGCAATTCAAAAGCCTTTTGATATTTCGCTTTGCTGTCATTCCCGAATGCCTTTGTCGGGAATCTCAGCCACGAATGGTGGCGAAAATGGTTCTTAGATTCCCGCTAGAAGCTTGCGGGAATGACATGCACTCAAATACATAAAGACTTATGTGCCGTTTCTTGGAAGATTATATATTTAATTTTGTCGACAAAAAACACTTTTGTATGTTCTTTTCAGTATTTTTTTATGGATGCTAAACCGTGGACGAAGCGATGAATGCAACATTTTCAAAATTAGTTGTCATAATCCCGTGTTTGAATGAAGAAGCGACTATTCAAAAGGTTATTTCGGCCATTCCGTCCCAAATCGAAAAAATATCAGAAATTAAGGTTCTTGTTGTTGATGATGGATCAACAGATCACACTGCCGGGTGCGCGCGCGATGCCGGAGCGGTAGTTTTGAGAAATTCGACGAATCGCGGGTTGGGAAGGGCGTTTGCCCTTGGAATTGATTACGCCCTTCAAATGGGGGCTGATATAGTTGTGAATATTGACGGAGACGGGCAATTTAATTCTGAAGATATTTCCAGATTGGTTGAGCCGATTCTTAGAAATGAAGCTGATTGCGTAACGGCTTCCCGGTTTTTGGATCCGGCACTGACGCCGCAGATGCCGCTTGTCAAAAAATGGGGGAATCGACGGGTTGCACAAATTCTCGGATTCTTAACCGGGAAAAAATTTAGAGATGTATCGTGCGGTTTTCGTGCTTACTCGCGAGAAGCTTTGTTAAATTTGAATCTCATTGGAAATTTTACATATACGCAGGAAACATTTTTAGACTTAGCGTTTAAAGGATTTCGAATTTTGGAAGTTCCTCTAAAAGTACGAGGCGTGAGAGAATTCGGGGATAGCCGGATGGCTTCCAGTGTTTTTAGATATGCGATGCGGACAGGAGGCTTTATTATCAGAACATTTCGGGATTACCAGCCGTTAACCGTTTTTGGGACGTTAGCGTTTGGTTGTTTTTCGGTTGGACTTGCGCTCTTAATGTTTTTGTTCATACACTATCTAAAAGTAGGTGATTTTTCACCGCATAAATGGGCCGGCTTTTCGGGTGGATTTTTGCTGGGATGCGGCCTAATTATTTTTACGATTGGATTGTCGGCCGACATGATGCACCGGCAACGGATTATGAACGAACGGATTCTTTATTTGCTTCGCAAAGATTCGATAGAGAAAAATAATCGTGATTACGAACAGCCCTGATGCGAATCCTCATTGACATTACCCATCCTGCATATCTTCATTTCTACAGGCATGTGATAACCAAACTTTCAAAAGCAGGCCATGTACTTTGCATTACGGGGCGCGACAAGGATATTTTACGGAATTTGGCGTTGGAATATAAAATTGACATGAAATTCTTCGGCGCATTTCCTGAAAGTTTGCTTGGCAAGATAGCGCTTCTTCTAAAACGGAAAATCTGGTTATATCATATTGTGCGCGAATTTAAGCCTGACGTCATGACGGCGTGCGCGGGCCCGTTTATTGCGTTACTGGGGAAATTAATGAATGTGCCGACGGTGGTTTTTTATGATACGGAAAACGACAGCTTATCCAATATGTTGACGTATCCCTTCGCGACCAGAATTTGCGTTCCCGATTGTTATCTCAGCAAGCCGGTTGAGAGAGAAGTGAGATATGCGGGGTATCATTCGCTGGCTTATTTGCACAGGGACTTGTTCAGTGCTGATTCAAAAGTGCGGGAAGAACTTGGTGTCAGGCCGGACGAGAAATACAGCATTGTCCGTTTTGTGAAATGGGGCGCTGGGCATGATTGGGGCTATCATGGGTTGACCGCCGCGCAAAAAAGGCAAGTCATTCAGACGCTTTTAAAATACGGCAAGGTTTTTGTTACCGATGAAAGCGGTTTAGTCGACGGTATCAGGCAATACAAATTTCCGCTACCATATTTTCGTGTTCATGATGCAATCGCATTTGCGTCTTTGGTTTTTGGCGAAAGCAGCACGATGTGTTCCGAAGCGGCTGTTTTAGGCGTTCCCAGTGTTTTTGTTTATCCAAGAATTAAGCGCGGTTATACAAAGGAACAAAGCGAAAAATGGGAAATCGTTCATTGGTATACGCTGGATGAGCTGACAAAAGCCGTCGTTTGCGCCGAAGAAATTCTTAAAGCAAAGGATGTTATCCATTGGAAGGGAATCGGCGAAAAAATTCAAAAAGAATCAATTAATGGAACAAATTTTATTTGTGCGCAGATTGTGGAGGCTCATGACGATATATAAAAAACTTGCAGCAAATATTGAGAGGATAGAGGAAAAGGGTATAGCTATTTGACAATTTTGAGTTGAGCCGATATTCGCCCCATAAGACTTGCGAGATAACACAATACGGTAAATGGGCTAAGTAGTTCTTTGAGTGCTCCCAACCTTTGCCGAAATGGTTTTATTAGAGAAGACCCTTTTAAATTTTTTATCGGGATTTTAGAACATACGCTTAGATTTTCTATAATCACAGATTTTGAAACGCCGCTCCAAAACGATCGTGATACGAACCAAGATCGAGTTAACCTTGAAATGGGAATATGGTGGCTTACGGAAATTCTTGGGTCATAATAAGAAGTCATTCCTTGGGCTTGCAGATGTAACTGAAGTAGCCGTTCTTCTCCCGATAAAAGTTTGTTGCCAATCCTTCCCAGATTTAACGGGAAGCCATTCATATCTGCTAAAAGTTTTTTCGGGAATGCCATATTTGTTCCGATGAGCCATTGGCCGCAACTAAGGATGATTGGTGTGTTTGACCAATTAATGATAGAAAGATAAGGCAAGAGAGTGTTTGTTAACCAACGAGGGCGAGGCGTTTCAAAAATGGGTTCGGTTTTGCCGCCAACACATCCAGGCATCGGCTTGATGGTTTCAAACGCACTGACAATTTTTTCAAGCCAATCTTTTTCCACGATTGCATCATCGTCAAGATATGCGACATATTTACCGTTTGCTTCTTTCCATCCGGTATTTCTCGCGTGTGAAAGGCCGATAGCTCCCTCATAAATATAACGTAAATTCTTAACATGCTGAAATCCATGGGTAACGATCTTTTTTGTGTCATCAGAGGAATGATTATCGATGACCAGTATTTCATAATCAGAAGCCGGATACGACTGATGAACTAAACTATTAATTGATCGTGAAAGATAATCGCTTCGGTTATGGGTGCAAATAATCGCAGAAATAATCATTTTTTGGCCCATGTTGCCTAAAGAATTGACTCGTCGTCGAGCAATTCGGCGAGATTCTTAGTAAGAGTTTTTCTATCAAAGTTCATAATTTGACTCGTTGGCGATATTTTTTCAAGCCGCCCCGATGAAAACTTATCGATATATTGAGCAATTGTACTTTGGATAGCAAGTTCATTATCGCAGGGGACAACGTTTCCTAATCGGCACGATTTGATAATTTCGGTAACCGGATTGTTTCCGGCTGATAAGCAAAGTATAGGTTTTCCGATAATCATATAAGGAAATAATTTTGCATGAAAATAAACATTGGTAAGCTGTTTTTCAACGACAACAAGCAAAATATCTGCTTCGAACATAAATTCGTAAGCCTTAGCAAAAGAAACTCTCGGAACGATCTTTATGACATCATCAATTCCATCATTCCTTATGATTTGATGTAGATTCGCAAAATCGTGGCCTACAAATTTTAGCTCAAAGTTTGTGGTGGTGATTGTTTGACTGTTTTTCATTGCTTTAATGGTTCTTAATAAGGGTAAATACGAGTGTGGGGCATAAATAGTTCCTGTTAATGTTATTTTGAGTTTGCTTAATTGATTATTGGGATATTGCTTTAAGAAAGTATTCTTTAGATGGGAGACGATATCTTCGTCATATCCGTTTGTAATAGAAATGAATTTATCGGGGGGCACCTCCGGGTAAGACGTGGACAGCATGTCTTTAAACTCAGGAGATACCACAATGACTTTATCTGCATGGGTGACAATATCCCGTTCTATTGCGGCATGTTGCGCTTTGTAAAAGCGGCGAATAGATTTATAAGCGTCATTGATGGGACTTGAAAGATCAGTAGAGTAATAGTGATGTTTTACTAAAGGATCTCGCATATCAGCGATCCAAGGTTTTTTTGTGATTTTTTTTAACAAGGAAGCTACAACATGGCATGCAGCCGGAGGAGAGCTTGAGTAAATGCAGTCAAAATCTTTTACGATAGAAAGTGCTTTTAGGAGAGTAGTAAAAGTCCAAATCGTTTCTCCTTCAGGCCAGAAAATCAGACGGAATAAAGGAATCGTCCGACTCAAGAACGATGGCAAACCAGAATAAATTGAATGTCCGGATGCGATTTGTGAAGCATTGTCTTTCGAAATGATGCCCAGAAAATACAAAATTTTAATAATTACATTCTTGGGATTTAGTTGGAATCCATTCGGCGTACGAATTATTTTTATTGTTTCCGGGATAAAATTAAGTAAGGCCTGTTCTTCGAGCGTTTGCGTGGGAGGAACTTGAGTCGTTAAAACTGTCGGTTGCCAACCGAATGACGGTAAATGTCTGCTAAATCCAAGGTTGCGAAGAGAGCCTACCCCAGGGACGGGAGGATAGGCATGACAAATCATTAATATTGTTTTCATGGTGTTTTCCTTTTAATTAATACAAAAAAAATGCTTTAGAACAAGCCAATTTGTTTCACCAAACCAAAATTAAATATTCCAGATTTTTTTCCATATCGCCAGGTTAATGATTCGCCATGTAATATCGCAACTTTTCTGCTGATCTAAAATACGATCCCAATTTGAAAGAATAGTTTTCGTATCAATGTAGTCATTAAGGTTATCCGTGATGTAATAGCTAAGTTCGTTTTTGATGGAATAAAGCCAATTATGTTCCGGCGTTGCAAAGCCTATTTTATCTTTGCGCCAACGAATTTCTTCTGGCAAAAAGCCTGCCATGGCCATTCTCAATAGATACTTGCTCCAACCATTATAGATTTTATAACTAGAAGGAACATTAAATACATATTCAATTAAATTGACATCATCGGCAAATGGTGTTCGAGCTTCAATTGAAAAGCGCATGGAGTTCCGATCTTCGTATCGTAATAATTGTTTAAGAGAAGCGCTAAACATTAATTTAGCCAAGTTTTGATTGAGGGATGCGGAAAGGAACTCTTTTAATGTATTTAATCGTTCATTATGTTTCTTGAAAAATGTTGGTTGTATCCCCCGAAGAACATTTTGATGAAAGAGGGTTTTTCTTCCACAATTGGGGAAGATTTTTGAAGCATACATGCGAAAAAGCGAACTTAATAATGAGATTGGTTTTATGGGGGAGTTTTTTAAGTTGCTCATCTCCGTAATTAATCGGTGGAAGTCTGATTGCGCGATTATTTCCGCAAAGAAAATGCGATAATATGCAGTGTATCCGGCGAAAAGCTCATCTCCGCCTTGTCCATCAAGCAAAACCTTTATTCCATTTTCTTTGGCAAGTTTCATTACGCGATATTGCGCGTAAATGCTGGTTGATCCAAAAGGCACATCTTGGGTGTAAATCATATCTTCTAAATCGTGTAACAAGCTTTTAGCGTCAGGGAAAACCCTATGCCATGAGGTATTGGATTTTTGAATTATAATTTGGGCCCACTTACGTTCATCGATTTCTAGATTTTCATAACAAGCAGTAAAAGTTTTCTGAACAAGGCCGATAGACGGAGCTTTCCCGTCTAAACGAAACTTATTAATAACAGAAACAATACTTGAGCTGTCGATTCCTCCACTTAAACATGTTCCGACAGGCACATCAGATTGTAGTCTCAATTGAACAGCGTTTTTTATTAAGGAGCCGATATTTTGTACGTATTCTTCCATTTGTGGTTGGTTGACATTTTCCCATTTATGATTCCAAGACAAATCATAATATTTCCATATCTTTAATTGTTTGTCGTTTAAGCTAAATTCGAAACAATGAGAAGGGAGCAATTCAAAAATATTCTTAAACATAGATTCTTCCGCGGGATCGTCCAACTGCAGGACCAAGTAATCAAAGATAGCTTTATCATTGGCTTGTTTTTTAATGGTAGGAATTTGTAAAATAGCTTTTATTTCAGACGCAAACACAAATAGAGTATTATCAAAATAATAATAAAACGGTTTCACCCCAAAACGATCGCGAGAACCAAACAGAATGCTTTTATTGGAATCATAAATTACAAAAGACCACATGCCGTTGAATTTATTAACACAATCTTTCCCCCAAAACTCATAAGCGGCCAGGACAACTTCGGTGTCTGTTGCGCTCTTAAATCCATACCCCAATTGGATTAGTTCATCTCTCAATTCACAATAGTTATAAATTTCACCATTATAAATAATCCAAAGAGAACCATCTCTGCTTGACATTGGTTGATGTCCCGCTACGGAGAGATCAATGATTGAAAGCCTTCGATGACCAAAATACAAAGTAGCCTCCTTTTGGAGTTTACTGATATGGGGTAATGAAATTTTGGTATCATCGCCGGCCAAAGAATACGATGTTTTTTCTCTGAAATTTACCGCGAGGAATCCCTCATCGTCTGGTCCCCTGTTTTTTAATGTATTCGTCATGGAGATGATGAAAGAGGGTGGTAATGTCTTTTCTTTCAATGCTATTATTCCTGCAATGCCGCACATAATTCTAAAATATTTTATCGTTAAATTTAACAGTTATACTTAATGCCAATTGGAAATCATTTATTTTCTAAAATCAATTTGATTAGCGAATGGAGTTTTTTTATATTTTGTGTGTCATTTAAAGACTGTGCTGCTAGATTAGATTGCTTTTTGTAATATTCAATTCGTTTTTGATTCAAGGTTTTTATCTCATTTGCCATTGCTTGCGGTGAAAAATCTTTTGCGATAATTCCTAAATCGTATTCACGAACCAATGCAGCCATTTCCAAAGAAGGACCTATCGCTATAGCTATTCTGGCTTGAACGAATTCAAAAAACTTGTTTGGCAAAGCATGTTTATGATTAAAGTTGTGATCTGGCAATAAGTATAGGCCCACATCAAATTGATTCAATGTTGGAATAATTTGTTCGATCCCAACAGGATCAAGAAAATGAACGTTCCGTCGTTTGCTAGCTATATGTTGCAGATAATTATAATAGCTCTTCTTGGGCCCTACTAACATAAGATAGAGATGATACTTGTCATCAAGGTAATCTTGCATATAAATCATGGTTTCAATATGGCGTGATTTGATTGCGGCCCCATGGTGAATAAGTTTAATGTTGCTAATGTCGATGGCCGACGGCTTAAGTTCATGAAATTTTGCAGTATTCATAATTATCTCACACGATTTCTTATAATTTATTTGGTAAGAATCAGCAATGCTTTTACAAATCGTTGTCATGCTATCAACCAGCGGGATATAAGTTCTGCATAGATGTTCATAATATTCTCGGCAAAAGAATCGCCAAAGAAAAGACTCTTCAAATTCTTTTGGATAATATTCGTGGGCATCGAAGATTATTTTTGCTTTTTTTCTTAAAGCGAAAGATAGTGGCAAGCTTTCAATTTCGTTTGCGATGATCAAATCGAACTCTTCGCTACGCAAAATATCATAAGCTTTTTGAAACCCATATTTCCACCACAGTTGTTGTTCATATGCTCGAAATTTCCAAACAATTTTCTTCAAGAGGGTTCTTTCAGGAGGCAGCAATCTAATGAACCGGAGAAAACTAAGCTTAGGGTCTTCTATCCCGATAGCCGTAAGAGCAAAGTGATTTTTGCAGCACTCAATTTGTCGGAGGACCCTTGGGTCTCTTGCCATTTCTTCATAATTGAATGAAATAATCAACGCTTTTTTCAAAAGAATTCCTTTTCATGGAGAGAGTCTATTCAAAGTTATAATTTTCTTCGGAATGCCATTGCTAAGAAAAAAAGCCGTTTAATTTAAGTAATTGAACAAAAGTTCCTTGCTCAATTACTTCCCCATTTTCAATAATGACTATTTTGTCGGAATTTTTGATGGTTGATAAACGGTGAGCGATAACAATGCAAGTTTTGTCTTTTGTTAATTCACGCAGCGCTTCTTGAATTAAATTTTCCGTGGTGGAATCAAGGGCACTTGTGGCTTCATCAAGAATTAAGATCTCTGCGTTCTTGAGAATAGCACGAGCAATCGAAAGTCTTTGTTTTTCTCCTCCGGATAGCGTGACTCCCCGGTCTCCCACAATGGTTTCGAATTGATTTGGTAACTGCACGATGAAGTCGTAAATCCGCGCTTTCTTTGATGTTTCAATGATTTGTTCGTCAGAAATATCCGTAAGGCCGTAGGTTATGTTTGCTTCGATGGTATCGTTTAGAAGCCATATGTCTTGGCTGACTAATGCCATTCTTGAACGCAGCGATTTTAATGTGAATTCTCGAATATCTGTGCCATCGATTTTTAGTGAGCCCTGAGGGGTATCGTAAAAACGGAGAAGTAAATTTATAAGAGTTGTTTTCCCGGAACCGGTCGGGCCAACGATTGCTGTCCTTTTTCCTTTTTCGATAACAAAGTTAATATTTTGGAGGATTGGATTTTCTTTTTGGTAAGCAAAATTCAATTGGCAGAATTCAATGTTTTCTTTGAGGCCGTCAAATTTTTTAGAGCCTCCAGTAATAAAAGCCTTTCCTTTTTGATCCAGAATTGCGAGCACGCTATTCAAATGTCCGCTGATTGTTGCGATTTGTGCTTTGATGGCATTTAAGGTTGTGAAAGATATCGTGGCGCGCCGTAGGATTAAAAAGAAAACCAGGAAGCTTCCGATGGCTTTATGTTGGAAATTTTTCAACATAAGAGCCATGACAGAAATTAGGATAAGTAAAAACAAAAGAGAAACGATTTCCTGAAGAGAAGGAATGAGAGAGTATTTGTTGTCCATGCTTGATTCCAGCGTTTGAGTTTCATCGCTGATTTTGGCAAATTTCTTTTTTTCCGCTTCTTCCTGCGAGTAAAAATAAACGAGAGGGATACAGGAAAGAATGTTTTGAGTTTTTTTGCTTAAGGCGCTTCTTTTTTGTGCGTATTCATTTGATGTCCGTTTGATTTTTTCTGTAAGCCAGTTTGACGAAAAATACATTGCGGGGAAAATGGCAATTGTCAAAAGAGTGATTTCGTAAGAAATTTTCAGCATGAGTACGAGATAAATGATAATCATGAAAAAACTGATTAGCATCTGATTCAGGTTAATGATTTGATAAGAAATGGAGTTTGTAAAATCCATTAATACGTTGTTAAGATAACCGGAATCGTTTTTGTCAAAGAAAGGCTTGCCGAGGGATAAGTAAGTGTCAAACAAGGCTTTTCGTAGTGCATTAGCAAATTTTCTGACCTGATGATTGATGCTTCTCGTTGATCCGTATTGCAGTAGGTTTTTGATTAGCGCGGAAATGAAGATTAAGCCGACAAGCGATATAAATATAGACAGGTTTGGATTATTGGTAATCGATGAAAACCTGGAAAAAATGAAAACAAAAAACTGATTGTCAGTGATAGAGCTGAAATTTCTTTGGATGATGCCATTGATCAGAGGAACCATCAAGCCGAAACTAGCCCCTTCGAAGAAAGCGGCGCCCAAGGCAAAAAGCGCAGGCAAGGTAAAGGCCCAGATCTTTAAATCCATCTGTTTTGCAAAATGATTCAGGCGCTTTAAAACCGAAAAGAATTTTCTTTGCATTGATTCCTAAGGCTAATTTTCTTTATGGGATATTAAAGCAATCTTTTAATTTACAATTCACATTCTATTATTCTACCGATAGCATTGAAAGAGAAATCTTATCAGTCATTAGTTGTGTAATGTATGATACTTGGGACACAATACTTAATTAAGGCATTACTGTATTTTTTGAAGTTGGACGCATGTAAAACTCCCTCCGGGTTTCGGCAAGGTCTATTATGAGTCAACGATTCGGCTATGGTAAGATTTAATTCAAGTCAATTTGATCTGAATCAAAATGCTGGCCTATAAAGATGTCAGCGATGTGGTCGAAGTTGTAAATGAGGCCGGTATTGCAAAACGTGTCGTCCGGATGCGGCCAATCGGTGTGATTAAAGGATGATGAAAAAGTCAAATGAGCGCTCAACTTATGGAACGTAAGTTGAATGCGCGAATTTTCCGCCATACAGCGCGGACGGATCCGCCAATGATTTGTGGCGGAGATCCCTGCATGTTCTTGGCGGGGATTTATAAATAGAGATTCCCGCCTCCCTGGAAATACAGGGCCGGCCCTCGATTTACCGAGGGAAAGCATGCGGGAATGACATGGTGTTGGGAACAAAGGCGGCAAAAAAAAGGGAATATGCAAATGAGTAACACGGCATACGATATACTGCGGAAAAAGGGGACAGGTTCTGATTCCGTTAAGTCAGAACCTGTCCCCTTTTTCCGACTTGTGCTCTTGTGCACCTTTGTGCTCTTTACCCTTTCCGGTTGCGACCGGATTCCATTTCTAAATAAAAACTTACAGAAAAGTGCACCCAAAACAGTTACCGCCGAAACACCAACATCTCCGGTTCCAGTCACCCCGCTCGTTGTAGACAGGCTGACACTCAAAAATGGAGGAATCGTTGAGGGGAAACTTGTTGAGGAGTATCGGGGAAAAATCAGGATGCAATTAAAAGACGGAATTGTCGGCTTTTCAAAATCTGAGATTCAAGATATCGAGAGGAATATTTTGCAGGGAAACGTTGTCGCCGAGAAAAGCGGAATTTATCTCCCCAATCGTGAAAAGGAAGCTGACGACGATTGGCCGACGGGCGCGGAACAGGTTTTGGTTTTGAAGAACGGAGAAAAAATCGGCGGGCATATCGTGAAAAAAGAGGGAGATTCAATTGAGGTTCGTCAAAAGCTTGAAGAAGGCGGTTCGGTGGTTCTGACGCTGGATATGGACCGGATCGAAAAATTTTTTCTGTGGAAGCCGGCTTCTGAGATTCGGGAAAGTTTAAAAGTTTTCCAGGAAAGTCACCCGGGTTTTGAGTTCAGGCACAAAGGGCTTTATCAGATTCTCGCGTCTGAAAAAGATCCGGTTGAACTCAAATTATATTTAAAATCCCTGGATTTATTTTATCAGGATTTCGTCCGCAATTTTTTTGACCTGATTGACTTGACAAAACAGCCGGAGGCGCTGGATGTTATTATTTTCGGTACCCGTAAAGAATTTGACGATATGCTGACCGAGCTGAACATTCATATTAGAAGTAACCCGATTGGTTTTTATGAGTTTAAGGCAAAAAAACTTGTGTTTTATAATGCAAAGACGGACCGGGATATTATGGCGGCTTTATCTCAAAACAAAGGGTTTCAGGTGCAAATGGCCGGCATGATGAAAAATCTGACAGCGGGGAGCCAAATGGGCGAAGTGGATCGCGCGGCTACTCAGGCAGAGAAGACTGAACTCCGGATTTTGAGCGAAGCACGGAACCGGACCGGGAAGGTCATCCGTCATGAAGGGGCTCATCAGCTATTCCATTTATTCGGAATTACCCCTTTCGAAATTTACCAAGGCGGCTGGCTCATTGAGGGACTTGCCGTTTACTGCGAAACGGATCCGATCGGAGATCCGCATGAAGAACGTTTGATTCAGCTCAAGTATGAGCTTGAAAAGAGTGAATTGCTTCCGCTTGAGTACATTATGAATTTTGACCGGGGCATCGGCCTCCATGAACTTGATCCGAAGTATGCCAATTTGACGTATGCGGAAAGCTGGGTATTTATTTATTTTCTGTTGCATAGCGAATATCGGGATCGATTTCTTAATTTTATCCGTGAAATTCGAAAACAAGGGCCGGAATATGATGTGAAAGCCGAAAAAGCGCTGCTTGAAAAAAATCTGGCAAAAAGTTTAAAAGAAATCGAACCCACTTTTTTTTCGTTTACAAAACAACTAATTGAAGACAATGTTGATTCCAAGCGGTACGAAGAATACCGGATGCGTTTTGTAAAAGCGAGCTAACCCTAACCCGATATAAAAAGGGGACAGGTTCTGACTTAATAGGATCAGAACCTGTCCCCTTTTTCCAGAAACTGTGGATGCCCGCTTTAAGCATGCGGGCATGACACGAACTTGGCGTGTTCGCCACTTCAGAACGCTAAACAGATACTATTCTTCCCCCACAGAGGGGGGAAGAAAATTTGATCCTCAATTCCTACATACATTAGGAAAAGATAGACAGATTCCGCACGATTTAGTACACTTTCAAAACAAGGAACATCTTCAAATGCGGGGATGATTTTCCATAACCCATTGCGATCAATGAGGTTACGATTGAACCGTCCCGAAATTAAAGTGATCCGGTAATGAAAAAACATATTATTCAATTAAGTGAAAGAAGAAAATCCACAAACGTGACCCAAATGGCGTGGGCCCGCAAAGGTGAAGTGACGGACGAGATGATTCATGCCGCACGGCATGAATCTTTGAATCCGGAGCTTGTTCGCTCAGAAGTCGCGCGCGGCGGAATGATCATTCCGGCCAATGTGAATCATTCCAACCTTAAACCCATTTGTGTCGGAATTGCTTCAAAGTGTAAAATCAACGCCAATATCGGAAATTCTGCAATCGCATCGAATGTTGAGGAGGAACTCACCAAACTCCGGAACGCGATTGATTTGGGCGCTGATATGGTCATGGACCTTTCAACGGGAGGAGATTTGGATCGCATCCGCACGGCGATTATTAAAAATAGCACTGTTCCGATTGGCACCGTTCCGATTTATCAAGCTCTCCAAGAAGTGGGTGGCGTAGTCGAAGATTTGAATATCAAAGTTATGCTCGACGTGATCAAGCGTCAGGCTGAACAAGGCGTTGATTTTATGACGATTCACGCCGGCGTTCTTAGGGAATATGTTCCGCTTGTCAAAAAACGTTTAACCGGGATTGTTTCGCGCGGGGGCGCGATGCTTGCGAAATGGTGTTCAGTGCACCGGAAGCAAAATTTTCTGTATGAACATTTTGACGAGATTTGTGAGATTTTTAAACGCTACGATGTGGCATTCAGTTTGGGCGATGGGTTCCGTCCCGGGTGTCTGGCGGATGCGAGCGACAAAGCGCAGTTTGCGGAATTAAAGACGCTCGGGGAATTGACCAAGCGGGCGTGGAAACATGATGTGCAAGTGATGGTCGAAGGGCCCGGACACATTCCGATGGATCAAATTAAACTTCAGGTTGAAAAGCAAATAAAGCTTTGCTACGGGGCGCCATTTTATACACTCGGACCCGTGGTGACCGATGTGGCGCCCGGTTATGATCATATAACTTCCGCGATCGGCGCTGCGATGATCGGCTGGTATGGTGTGTCGCTTCTTTGTTATGTGACGCCGAAAGAACATTTAGGGCTTCCGAACACTGAAGATGTGAAGCAAGGCGTTGTGGCATACCGGATTGCGGCGCATGCGGCTGATGTTGCGAGGCACCGGAAAGATGCGCGCATGTGGGACGATGAAATGGCTAAAGCGAGATTTGCGTTTAATTGGGAACGGCAGTTTGAACTTGCGATTGATCCGAAGACTGCCCGCAAATATCATGACGAAACGCTTCCTGAAAATAAATTTAAGCGGACCAAATATTGTTCGATGTGCGGTGAAAATTTTTGTTCGATGAATATGTCAAAGAGTTTGTGTGGGAAAACGAGAGTAGGCAGTAGGCAGAAAGCGAAGCACAAAAAGGGGACAGGCACTTTGATCAAATTGTTTTAAGTGCCTGTCCCCTTTTTCGGGGAGAGGGCAGGGGCGAGGGGCTGAAGCCCTGTATTTCTATGGAAGCAGGGATGTATGAGCGGAGATTCCCGATAGAAGCATTCGGGAATGACAAAATGTGAAGTTGTACGCAATGACGGCATAAGGGGTAATGTTTATGGCGAAAAAAATATATAGGAGCATTCAAGAAGAAATCCAGGCGCTCAAGAAAGAACGTGATGCGGTGATTCTTGCCCATAATTATCAAGTGGGCGGGATTCAGGACGTTGCGGATTTCGTCGGCGATTCGCTGGCGCTCTCGCAGCAGGCGAAAAAGGTAAAAGCGAAAGTTATTCTTTTTTCCGGTGTTCTTTTTATGGCCGAGACGGCCAGTATTCTTTGTCCGGATAAAACAGTTTTAATTCCTTCCCTCGAGGCCGGTTGCTCGCTTTCGAGCATGGTTCACCCGGAAGAAGTCCGTGTGTGGCGGAAATCGCACCCGGACGGGCTTGTGGTTGCCTATGTCAATTCGACCGCCGATGTTAAAGCTGAGTCCGATTACTGCTGCACGTCCGCGAATGCGGTCAAATTGGTAGAGAAACTTCCGAAGGATAAGGATATTCTGTTTATACCGGATTATTATTTGGGGACGTATGTCAAAATCAGAACAGGGCGCGAGAACATGACGATTTGGAACGGATATTGTCATATCCACGTCATGATCCAGCCGGAAGAATTAGAGGCACTCAAGAAAAAATATCCCAAGGCAGAAATTCTGATGCATCCGGAATGCGGGTGCCTGACGAAATCGATGAAATATGCCGATCAAATTTTATCGACGGCCGGAATGATTAAGTACGTTGATCAGTCGACGGCGAGCGAATTTATTATCGCCACCGAAACGGGACTCCTTCATAAATTGAGAAAAGATCACCCCGATAAAATATTTATTCCCGCGACGGATACGGCGTTTTGTAATTATATGAAGCAAAATACACTCGAAAGTCTTGTGTGGTCGCTTGAGAATATGAAATATGAAATCAGAGTATCGGCCGAAATCCAAAAGCGGGCGATCACGCCGATCGAACGGATGCTCGAGGTGTGCGGAGGATGACGGTGCGAAAAAAAACGAAACAGGTAAAAGTCGGGGTTGTGACTATCGGTGGCGGTGCGCCCATCCGCATTCAATCCATGTGCACCACGCCGACACGTGATGTGGCTCAAACGGTTGATCAAATTCAGCAGATGACGGAGCTCGGATGTGAAATTGCGCGAGTTGCGTGTTTGACGGAAGAAGATGCGAGGGTGATCGGTAAGATCCGGGCAAGAATCAAAATTCCGCTTGTGGCTGACATTCAATACCATTTTGAAAACGCGTTGATCGCGCTTGAAGAAGGAATCGATAAGCTTCGGCTCAATCCCGGAAATATTGGCGCGCGGAATCGCGTGAAAGTCATCGTGAAAAAAGCAAAAGAACGGGGCATTCCGATCCGGATCGGAGTGAACGGCGGATCGCTTGAGAAAGAAATTCTCGAGAAATATAAACACCCGACGCCGAAAGCGCTTGTTGAAAGCGCAAAAGGCCATGTCGAGATTCTGGAAGAATATGGATTTAGCGATATTGTCATTTCAATGAAATCAAGCGATGTGTTGACTACGATTGAAGCTTACCGGCTTGCTTCAAAAACATTTGATTATCCGCTTCACGTTGGCGTCACGGAAGCGGGAACGCTTCTTAAAGGTGCCGTCGCGAATGCGATCGGAGTGGGGACGCTGCTTCAGGAAGGAATCGGCGATACCATTCGCGTTTCGCTGTCGGCTGAACCCACTGAAGAAATTAAAGCGGCGCGTTTTATTTTAGAATCCCTCAATCTCCGGAAATTCGGGGCGCAAGTGATTGCGTGCCCTCGCTGCGGCCGCGCGGAAATTGACGTGTTTAAACTTGCGAATGAAGTGGAATCGCGCGCGCTCAAACTCAAAGAACCGGTCCGGATTTCCGTGATGGGCTGCGCGGTCAACGGCCCCGGCGAAGCGATGGAGTCGGATTTCGGCATTACCGGCGGAAAAGGCAAAGGAATGATTTATGTTCACGGCAAACAGGCGCGAGTGGTGCCGGAAAGTGAATTGGTCGACGAGTTGTTTAAGGAAATAGAGAAACGGAAAGAATAAAGCACAGGAGCACAAGTGCATAAGAGCACAGGGGCAAAAAAGGGGACAGGCTCTGACTCCGTTGAAGCAGAACCTGTCCCCTTTTTTGGTGCAGACCTTCACGACATTCAAATCCGGCTCGAAAACAACGAGCGCCTGACATTCGAGGACGGCGTCCGGCTATTTCAATCAAACGACCTCAACTCTCTCGGTTTTCTCGCCAACCGCGTTCGTGAGCGGTTGCACGGCAAGAGAGTTTATTATTCGATTAACTTACATTTAAATTACACCAATATTTGTACGGCCCATTGTTCCTTTTGTGCGTTTTCCCGCAAACCCGGTGAAGCGGGCGGCTACCAGTTTTCGATCCCGGAAATTAGGGACCGGGTAAAACAAGCGTATGAGAAATATCGAATTAATGAAGTCCATATTGTCGGCGGATTGAATCCGGATTTAAACTTTGACTATTTCTTGGAAATGTTTCGTACGATTCACGAAGCCGCTCCGGCCGTTTTGATTAAAGCGCTCACCGCTGTTGAAATTGATGATTTATCGCGGCGGTCCGATTTAACCTGCAAAGAAGTTCTCGTCCGGCTCCGGTCCGCAGGGCTTGGCGCGCTCCCGGGCGGCGGGGCGGAAATATTTGATGAAGCGATCAGACAAAAAATTTGCGCTCATAAAACAAATAGCACCCGATGGCTCGAGATTCATAAAACCGCACACAGAATCGGCATCCCTTCAAACTGCGCGATGCTTTATGGGCATCTGGAATCGGCCAAGGATCGAGTGGATCATATTTTAAGATTGCGGAAACTTCAGGACGAAACAAAAGGGTTTCAGGCGTTTATTCCCATGCCATACAATCCGAAAAATTCGCGGCTCGGAGAAATTGATACACCGGGCGGATTTACGGATTTAAAAGTATTTGCCGTTTCGCGGCTTCTTTTCGACAATATTCCTCACATCAAAGTTCACTGGCCGGCGTTTAATTTAAAACTTGCTGAAGTCGCACTTGCATTCGGAGCTGATGATTTCGGAGGAACAAATTTGAACGAGAAAGTGATGCATGAAGCCGGAAGTCAAGTTCCACTGGATTTAAATGAGAAAAAATTGATTTCATCGATCGAACGCGCCGGCTTTAAACCGGTGAAGGTGGATAGTTCGTATCGGGAAAACCGGGAACCGGTAGGCAGAAGGCAGTAAACAGTTGGCAGGAAAAATAAAATAGGACTGCTTATTGCGGAGTGCTTACTGCTTTTTTCGAATACTCCGCCGTCACCACCGTATGAATTCCTCCCCGTACATAGAAATCACCGACGACTTTCATCCGGCGAGGTTTTGTGGCTTTGACCAAATCATCGAGAATTTGATTCGTCACGGCTTCGTGAAATGTGCCTTCATTCCGGTAGGACCAAAGGTAAAGTTTAAGAGATTTTAATTCGACGCAAAATTTATTCGGAATGTATTCAATCCGGATCGTCGCAAAATCGGGCTGGCCGGTTTTGGGACACAGGCAGGTGAATTCCGGACATTCGAAATTGATGACATAATTTCTTTGTGAATAAGGGTTCTGAAAAACTTCGAGATTTTTATTGGGTTTTGTTGACATGGCGGTATTGTAAAGGTTTTAATGTGAAAGTCAAATGAGCGCTCAACTTACGCTTGTCCGCCTAAGGCGGAGAAGCGTAAGTTGAATGCGCGAATTTCCTTCCCCCACAAGGGGGGAAGGTGAGGATGGGGGGAGAATTCTTAAATATCACCCCCACCTTCACCTCCCCCATCGAAGGGGAGGGAAAATGCCTAACACTCATCGGATGTTTTTCTCCTTCTATCAGAAAGGTTGCAATCGAAAAAAGGGATTCATATAATAGATTTATTGACCGATGATTATAGCTGACAAGACAAATCAGAGTGTTTTATTTTATTAAAATTAGAGAAGGAAGGATCGACTAATGGATCAGGTCATTTTGACGAAAGAAGGTTTCCAAAAGCTAAGCGAGGAGCTTGGCTTTCTTAAATCAACAAAGCGAAAAGAAGCGGCAAATGCGCTTGAAAAAGCGCGAGCGCACGGTGATTTGCGCGAAAATGCCGAATATGATGCCGCAAAATTGGCCAAGCAGCAGCTTGAAGCCAGAATTCAAATGCTTGAGGATAAGCTCGGCCGTGCCAAAGTGGTCGATACGCAGGATGCTCCAACCGACAAAGTTTATTTCGGCACAATTGTCGAAGTGAAAAATGAAAATACGGGCGATACGCTCAAATTTACGTTGGTGGCCGAAGACGAAGCCGATATTGCACAGGGAAAAATTTCAATTCAATCTCCGATCGCGCGCGCGTTATTGGGGCGGCAGTTAGGGGAGGTCGCCGAAGCGAGGGTACCTGCCGGAGTGATCAAATATAAAATTTTAAAGATTTCAAGATAAGCGCCGACATTTTAACAAAGGAGATCATTATGATTCAGATGAAAAACATGAGGTTCGTGGGTGTCCTTGTTTTAACGTTTTTCTTTTTCCTGTCCAGTGCGTATGCCGATCAACTTTCAAATCAGCTTTCAGAGACGAAAGGTCCTCTTCATAAATTTTCCAGAGGGATTGTCTATATGATCGGAAGTCCGTTCCAAGTTTTTAAAGATGTGATTCAAATCAGTGCGGAAACGGAGCCTTTTTATTTAGCGACATGGAAAGGCCCGACCGTCGGGCTCGCGACCGGAGTGTATGACACGGGCCGTCAACTTTTTGCCGGGCTTTTTGATCTGTTTACGTTTTATACTCCGGCCGGGCGGGATTGGAAGCCTCTTTGCGCGCCCGAAACAATGATTCCGGAAGTTTAGGTTTCTTAAATTTCCCTCACCCTAACCCTCTCCCTTCGGGGAGAGGGCAGTCCAAACTCTTACAGGCAGTCCTTGTAGCGAAGCGGAGAGGGCAGGGGTGAGGGGTTATAGTCAACTTCAAAATGCTAAATCAGGTATATTTTTCCTTTGAGATTTGAACAAGCATATTGATTCATTGACCAAGCATAACAACCGGAGAGTTTGTTATGGGCACGGGCAATCGTTTTTTTAGGGTTCTTGTGATCATAGCCGGTTTGACGATTTTTTCTGCTATGCTGACTTCAAAAGATAGCAATTCATTGACAACGCTTGCAACCATTCCTAATATGGGAACCCTTCTTAAAATTCCCTCCGGTCAGGTAAATTTTCTTTTAAATGCGGATTCTTCAGAACATCAGGCAAGCCTTGCGGAAGCCCGCAACGATTTGAGAATGCCAAAGCAGGCATTAATCAATGCGGGCGACCTGTCCTCGCAGTTGCGGCGAGGACCAAATGATGCCGCTGCGAGGGCGAATGCGGCAGGGGAAGCAGATTTGTCTTTTTTAATTTCCAAGTATAAAAACGCACGACTTATTCAAACATCAGCGTGACAATAGAAAAGGGGACAGGTTCTGACTCCATTAACCAGAACCTGTCCCCTTTTCCTTTCAGCACGTATGGGCACCAGCGCACAGGGTAAAGAAATTCTTGCGTCCCTGTGCTCTTGTGTATTTAAAAAGCTGAGTAAAATAAAAAAGGACAAGCCATTAACGGCTTGTCCTTTTTTAGAAACTTCTTAAAACCGATTCTTATTTCTTAACGTATTTCATCCGGTTTGCCGGTACCGAAGCGTCCGGATAAACAACCTGAGGAGCTGCACCCTGATAGGCAGGCATTGCTTGCTGAGCGATCGGAGTCACTTCCGCTTTATTAAAACATTCAAGACAATCGCCATAAGTTCTGCAAACCGGCATCCCGTTAAATCCCGGGACCCAGAATGTGGCAACGTCAATGATGCCTGATGCCGCGCGTAGAATTGCGCACATACAACCGGTTGCGAATCCGCCTACAGCACCAAAAATTTGAGGTTTTTGTCTTTTTGCTCCATTGACTGTTCCGACTGGAATATCGACAAAGCAGGAAGCAGCGTTTAATAATCCGCGGCCGAACATTCCCAAAGCTTTTTCACCATACTTAGGTGAAGCGGCCATATCCCAAAGACTTTTAGCATATACGTTTGGTGACATTGAAAGAATAAAACAACATATTACGATTAAAGCCAACACCTTCTTCATTTTTTCCTCCTCAAGGATTAGCCCGGTTTTCTCATTGTTAATAAGAAATTCTGCTCGTAAGAGCTGCAGTGCAAAGATGGTTTGTATCTTTGCGACGCAGGGCTTATCTTTTGCGCCCTGATTCAATAAGGGCGCAAAACTTTGGTCGCAATTCATTGCGCCCAAAGCGACTTTCTCGGCGATTTACAAAATCGATGAGAAAGTCGGGTTAATTGGTTGGTAAAAAGATCTTAAAAAAATTGTACAGAATTTTTTTATCTCGGACTAAATGACACGCCAAGACTTATCCACAAACTGTGATATATTATAATGTTGCGAAAAAGGAAAGCAAGGATATTTTATGTGGTCAGCACAGGCAACTTTTAGTACTATATTTCAAACATAGCTGTCAGTTCTCAGTTTTCAGATAGAAATGTATCGTATCTGTTTAATATTTTGACTTTCACTTGTGTCATGCCCGCACGCTTCAAGCGGGCATCCAGCATTTTCTCTGGATTCCCGCTTTCGCGGGAATGACAAAACGCGAAACAAATAATGTAATGATCCAAGAGTCCCAACATGACCAATAAAGAAATTTCAGAAATTCTCCAAGAAATCGCGCTTCTCCTTGAAATTAAAGGAGAAAATCCTTTTAAAGTCCGGGCGTATCAAAACGGCGCACGCGTCGTGGACGGGATTGGCGGCGACGTTGGCGAGTTGGTGCGAGCCGGAAAATTGCGGGAAATGAAAGGAATCGGCGAAGGCCTTTCTGAAAAAATTACGGAAATTATTAATACCGGTTCTTGTCAATATCATCAGGGATTAATCCGCGAGCTTCCTGAAGGTTTTTTGGATCTTCTGAAGATTCAGGGTTTGGGTTCCAAACGTGCCAAACTATTATATGACAAACTGGGGATTAAAAGCATCGGAGAGCTTGAATATGCCTGCCAGGAAAACCGTTTGCTTGCGCTGGAAGGGTTCGGTGAAAAGTCTCAAGCGAATATATTGGAGGCCATTAAACACTACAACAAGAACAAAGGTTATTTCCTGATTTCTCAAATCGAAGAAGAAAGCGGTGAGTTGCTCGCTTACCTGAAAAAACGGAAAGAAATTATCCGGATTGAAGTGGCCGGCAGTTTCAGGCGCAAAAAAGAATTGGTCCGGGATATCGATGTTTTAGTGAGTACAAAAAATCCGGCACCGGTTCACGAAGCATTTGTTTCTTACGGCGAAGTAGAACAAGTTTTAGCCAAAGGGGAAACCAAGTCGAGCGTGATTCTCAAGTCCGGGGTTCAGGCCGATCTCAGGACGGTGACGGATCAGGAATTTCCGTACGCGCTTTATTATTTTACCGGCAGCAAAGAACACAATGTTGCGGTTCGAACGCTTGCAAAACGCCAGAATTATAAAATTAATGAATACGGAATTTTTAAAAATGAAAAGCTCGTAGTTTGCAAAAATGAAGAAGATATTTTCAAAGTTCTCGGCCTTTCATACATTCCGCCCGAATTGAGGGAAAATACGGGAGAAATCGGGATCGCGCGGGGAGGAAAACTGCCGAAGCTCCTGGAAATGAAGGATATCCGCGGAATTTTTCACGTTCACTCGAGTTACAGCGACGGACGGTCGACATTGGAAGAGATGATTTCGGCGGCGGAAAAGATGGGATACGAATTTATCGGAATCGCAGAGCATTCAAAATCCGCATTTTATGCAAACGGGCTTTCTGCCGACCGGATTTTAGCGCAGCGGAAAGAAATTGATAAGCTTCAAAAAAAATATGAAAACATTAAAATTTTCCAGGGAATCGAATCCGAAATTTCCGGAGACGGTGCGCTTGATTATCCGGACCGGGTGCTGGCGCAACTTGATTTTGTGATCGGGTCCGTTCATAGCCGGATGAACTTAGCGGAAGAAGAAATGACGCGCCGGATTTGCCGGGCGATGGAACATCCGGCGATGACGTTTTTGGGCCACCCGACGGGCCGATTGCTGCTTGCCCGCGAAGGGTATGCGATCAATTATGAGAAATTATTTGAAGTGGCAAAAAAGAATAACGTGGCCATCGAAATTAATGCCAATCCGCACCGCCTTGATCTTGATTGGCGGTATATGAAATTGGCAAAATCGATGGGGCTTAAGATGAGTATCAACCCGGATGCGCATGATGTCCATGGATTGCAGGACGTGAAATATGGCGTCGGGATCGCACGCAAGGGCTGGCTCGAAAAATCAGATGTTTTAAATTCGATGACGGCAGGGGAAGTGGAAGAGTGGCTGGGAAAGAGGAGATTATGATGAAGAAAGGTCCAATGTCCAAATCGCAATGACGCAAAAAACACCAAATTCAAAATCCAAACGTGAGACATTAATTCTTCGGGGTTTCTTTGGTCATGGGTGCTTGGACATTGGGATTTTAGAACCAAGGTGAACAATGCCTGAATCCATTCGCTCCAAACGAAAACGCGCGCATGAAATCATCAAGCGCCTTAAGAAAAAAATTCCAGACGCGAAAATTGCACTTGTCTTTAAAAATCCGACAGAACTTTTAGTAGCAACGATCCTGTCTGCTCAATGCACCGACAAGCGCGTCAATATGGTGACGGCCGATTTGTTTAAGAAATATAAAACCGCGCGTGATTATGCTGATGCGGATTCCGCAATGTTTGAAAGTGAAATTCGCTCGACGGGATTTTACAAAGCGAAGGCAAAAAATATTATCGGCGCCGCAAATGAAATAGTCAAACGATTCAACGGGAAAGTCCCCGATAGAATGGAATATCTGGTGACGCTTCCGGGTGTCGGCCGTAAGACTGCGAACGTGATTTTGGGGAACGCCTACGGAATTCCCGGGATCGCAGTAGATACTCATATGATACGGCTTTCGTATCGCCTCGGATTCACCGAAGAAACCGATCCCGAAAAAATCGAATTTGATTTATATGAAATTATTCCTGAAAAAGAGTGGGTCGATGTCAACCACCTCATCATTTGGCATGGCCGCTTAACGTGCGTTGCCCGCAAGCCGAAATGTGAGGGATGTGTGGTGAATGATCTGTGCCCGAAAAAAGGTGTAAAGTTAAAATGATTAATTACCAAATCCTCCACCCAACAAAATGGCGGATCCGCCGTGCATTGTGGCGGACAAGGTCCAAAGAAATCCTAATTCACAAACTCCCAATATTTGAGATTTGTGATTTGAAAATTCCTTGGTCATTGTCCGCCACTAAAGCGTTGGCGGATCCGACCACTTTTTTTGGCGGAGGATTTGGTCACTGGGATTTATACTCATGAGTATCACCTCCCGTCAAATCAAATCTCTCGCACTTGATACCGGATTCGACGCTTGCGGAATCACAAATATTAATATTTCCCCTCACCCTAACCCTCTCCCTAAGGGAGAGGGGAAATTCCCTGCCTCGCCGGCAGGCGGGCAGGCGGGGGGTGAGGGGATGCTTGTTGCGGAAGAATCTTATCTTAAAGAATGGATTCGCCAAGGGAAGCACGGTGGAATGCATTATCTTGAAGAATATCCGGAGCGGCAGAAAAAATTTTTCAAAGAGTTTCCGGATGCAAAAAATGTGATTGTTCTCGGGGTGAATTATTGGACGGGGGGGGCGACTGTAGGGGCGACCCCGCGCCCGCCTGCCGGCGAGGCAGGTGTTCGCCCGAGTTCTGACAAAAAAAGGGGACAGGTTCTGATGCCGCTATACCAGAACCTGTCCCCTTTTTTTGATGACAGCAGTACAGGGCAGACACATGGGTCTGCCCCTACGAACATGGTGCCATCCGGCCGTGTCGCCCGTTACGCATGGGGAAAAGATTATCATAAAATCATTTCGGAAAAATTAAATAAATTGATTGGGAAAATTAAAAATGTCGTAGCAGCGAACAGGCATGCCTGTTCGCTGCAAACCAAGAATATTCATTTGGAAACATGCGTAGACACAAAGCCGCTTCTCGAACGTTCCTTGGCCGTCGAAGCCGGGCTTGGATTTATCGGACGGCAGTCTCAGCTTATTTCCCCGGAATTCGGGCCGTGGTTGTTTTTAGCGGAAATTGTGACGAATCTTCAGCTGGAACCCGATCGGCCAATCGAAGGAAATTGCGGCCGGTGCAGAAAATGTATTGATCAATGCCCGACAGGCGCTATCGGAGAAAATAAATCGATGGATGCGCGTAAATGCATTGCTTACCTTACGATTGAGCATAAAAATGAGATTCCCGAAGAATTGAAGCCCAAGATCGGTGACCGGATATTCGGGTGCGACCGGTGTTTGGAAGTTTGTCCTTACACGTCGAAGCAGAAAGAAACCCGCTGGAAAGAATTTAAAGCGACTTCCGGTGCCGGTTCCCGCCTTGATTTGAATGAGTTACTTGCCATCAAAACCAATCGAGAATATAAAGAGAAGTTTTCCGACTCCGCTATTTCGCGTGCAACTCGCAGGCAGCTTTTAAGAAACGCCTCTATCGTGATAGAAAACTTTAGGAAATAAGAAAGTTTTAAGAGCTTTTTTCGCGCCATTTATTGATAGATTTAATAAAATCTGTGACTCAAAGCCAGCCCCCAATTTTCCTCTAAAAAACGAGCAAAAATAATATCCATAAACTATTCAAATTAAACAACTTGCGGAAATTTAGACGGGTGATGTTTGATATAAAATTATATGCCATGTATACTTTTACAAACTGTTGTAAACAGTTTTAAAGGAAATCCCGTGGCCAATACATCAGATAAAAGTATACTGATTTGCCGTCGCTTGATTGCCATTATTCTTGTCATTACCTTTACCCTTACCAATTTTACATTTACTCCGAGTCGTTCAGTTTATGCCGAGTCTCTTCTTGAAGGCGCCTACCCTCGCCACGGGATTAAGGAAGTGAATCCTCGAGAAATCATTGATTCACTCAGCCTTCCTGAAGAGCTCGGCAGTCTTGTGGAATCGTTTGTGCCGGGAAAGAAGTCGTCAGTCATCAGTCACCAGTCATCAGAGAAAGAAAAGGGGACAGGTTCTGACTCCATTGAACCAGAACCTGTCCCCTTTTCTTCATCCAGACGCATAGATTCCCACCTGAAGCATGCGGGAATGACAGCAAGCGGGGACATACCAGGGACCAGTGTCCCAGTGTCTATTGTCGATGCCCCAAAACTCATCCTCTACCTCCAGGATGCGCATACGAATTATGATTCGGAAACGAATATTTCGAAAATCATCCGGGAAATCCAGAAACTGCTTGTAGGGGCGGGTTTCAAACCCGCCCCTACGCTCCTCGAAGGCGGTGCCGGCCGATTGGACAGCCTTTATTTCAAATCATTTCCCGATCAGGAATTAAAACAGAAAGTAGTGAAAGAATATGTCGGGCGCGGTGAACTTTCCGGCGGTGAAATGGCATCTATTCTTAATGAAGAATTTGACTCGAGCTATTACGGAATCGAGGAGAAGAAGCTATACGAGGAAAACAAGAAAGCGTTCTTGGAAGCGTCCAGGAACGAGCCGGAGATTTTAAGGGAACTGGACAGGGTGGAAGCGGAATTGGAGAAAAGATTAGAAGAAAAAAATCAAAAGGGAAAAGGCCCTCACCCTCACCCTAACCCTCTCCCTCGGGGAGAGGGTTGGGGTGAGGGGGTTTTACAGGCCAACCCAATTGTGGAATTCATTCATTCCCAAAAAAAATTCAAAACAGACGAAATCGATTTGATGACATATGCGAAAGGCCTGGAGCGGTTATGGAAGGCAGAAAAGGGGACAGGTTTTGACTCCATTGAACCAGAACCTGTCCCCTTTTCTTTGAGGTTTCCTTCTCCCTTGATGGGGGAAGGAAAGGATGGGGGTGATAATAGGACATTACCCCCCACCTTAGTCTCCGCCCAACAGGATGGCGGATCCGCCAATTCTCGCCAAACAGCGCGGCGAGTCCGACGCGTATTTTGGCGGATGTTAGGAGGACTCCCCCACAAAGGGGGAGGAGATGTAAGGGGTTTTTCTACTGCCTATCCCGAACTTTCCAAGATCCTGACTGCCGAAGAAAACGAAAAACGTTTTCAAGACGAAGGTTTTGACGTGGCGATGAATTATTTTATCCGCGGATTTGAGACGAAAATCCTTCCGAAACTTCCGAAAGCCGAACAAATCACGACCGGCCAAATGATTCAAATGTATAAAATCGGGCAGATCAAACAAGGCGCGCTCGTTGACCGCGTTGAGGAGCTATCGAGGAAATACGGATTCGATGCGTATATCCCGGATATTTTAAAACCGACGGCGAAACATGCGCGGACACTTTCTTCGATTAAAGGGACGAAGTTGTTTGACGAACTTGAAGCGCTCGAAAAAGAATTGAGAGAATTCCTTCCGAAAACGGCAGAGGAGAAAGAACTGGTTTCCGGTTTCTATGATTTGGAACTTTTCCGCGATTTCGCGAAACTGGAAATTACGCATGAACAGTGGAAAGAGGTGAAGCCACTAGTCGCCGGTCACCAGTCACCGGAAAAAGATAGTGCGTCATTGCGAAGAGGTTATTCTGTCATTCCCGCGAAAGCGGGAATCCGGCTGGATCCCCGTTTGCACGGGGATGACAAAAACCCCAAAACTATTTTTGCGTTACAGCACCCGCCTTTTTTTACACCAGTGACGAGTGACGTAGTGTCCAGTGACCTCGTAACTCTTTTCCAGCCGCACTTCCGCTTCTACGAACTTGCGCTCGAGCGTGACGAAGTGCTTTTCCAAAACGTTATTAAAACCATGGACCGTCAAAACGCGAAGATCGCGGTGATCGTTACCGGCGGTTTCCATTCGGAAGGCATCAAAGAAAAAATGAAATCAGCCGGTATTTCTTACGCGCTCATCGCGCCCAAAATCAGCGAGATCGGGACGAAAGAGAATTACATGAATGTCATGCGCGGCAATATGTCCTATATGAAATATTTCAAAGGAAGCCTCTGGGACGCGCTCGCAAAAGATTATGCCGCGAAAATGGCCGCGTCTCTTAAAACCGAAGAACTCACACCCAGCCTCAAACGCTGGCGCGACCGGATTATCCAGAATTCCATCGCCGAAGGGCGAGTGACCGAAGCCGGTTCTTACACAAGATATGTGGACGCGCTTGTGCAGATATTGAGGAAGGAACAGGAGGGAGGGGCAGGAGACGCGGGGCAGGGTTCTTTGTCATCCCCGAATGCTTTAATCGGGGATCTACAGTCTCTGGATTCCCGCTTTCGCGGGAATGACAACGACCTCCGTCAAGCCCTCGAACGGGAACTCAAATCCTTCAATTCAAATTATTTCGGTAAGCTGAAAGCGCTCATGTCGAAAAAGATTGAAGTCCTTGGAGAGGGCCTCAAAGACATGTGGAAAAGCGGCAAAATCGACGCTGAATCCGTCGGCAGCTTAGTCAGCCGCGTCAACGGCGTTTCCAATTCGAACCTTGCCACCGCGCTCGCGCTGGTGCCGGATATGCAAGGTGTGATCGAACAAACGGCGGAACCCGCAGAGCTTTCATTTGAGGAAATTCAGGCGAAAGCAAAAGAGCTTGAGAAACTTCCCGCTCAAACATTGCTTGACCGTTTGGCCGTGTATGAACAATTTCTCGACGCACGTCAAACACTTGTCGGGGATGATGCCGTGATCCGAAAAATCGAAGCAGAAACCAAAGGGCTTCCGTATCAGCAAATTAAAGAAGTTCTCAAAATTGCCCGCCAGCGTGCGAAGCAGCGCAACCTCGCCTCAATAATGGGGACAGGTTCTGCATCAACGAAACCAGAACCTGTCCCCGATTCTGTTTTTGCTGGGCGTGCGGAAGCGAGGGTGACGGCTAAACAAGTCAAGGTTCAGTTAGAAACAATTATAGCCAATCCGAAAAATGACACGCCGTTGACTGCGGCTCATGTCGACGCTGTTTTGAATTTAATTCAAGCCGGGCAGGTTAAATTGAGCGGCGAAATGATTGATGTCGTCACCCAAGCGGATGAAGTTCTCGGTTCTCTTGACCGGAACCTTGCACATTTATATTACGGGCCAAACGGCGTTGTTCAGGTGAAGGCAAAAAATGACGGTTCGGAAGGAAAACAGCTTCTCCATCGGGTGGCGAATGCGTTTGTCCGGACGCCGGACGGGAATTTTATCATGTTGGAGCGTACAAATAAGGATCCGGCGCAGCGCACAGCAAATATTTATGGCGGTCACGTATCCGAGGATTTCCGCTATGACCAGGCGATCAAGAAAGAATTAGTCGAAGAATTGGGTTTCCCAGCGGGCTACGTATTAAAAGGGAAATGGGAACGTATCGGTCATGATGGAGAATTTTCCGCAGCTCGAGCGAAGGATCAGGAAAAAAAGACGATTTATATTTACCATGCGACGCCGGAAGAAGTTGCCATGATTCAGAAAACAAAAGAAACGTTGGATGCGTCCCTTTCAGAAGGTGAAGTTAACCATTTTCAAAGTCTCGACAAACAGCAAACCGACGAAACAGGGAAAACGACCGGCCGCGGCGAAATCTGGAAAATCTTTTTCGTTCCGCAACAATCGCTTCTTACCCAGCTTGATGATATCAACGCCGGCCCGACCCTGCGGCATTTCTTAAATCAGCCGAAGATTCGGGATGCCATTCAAGCCCGCGCAGAGGCGATGATTTCTGGAACTGCTGAACCCAGGGTGGGAGAGGTTGCAAATTCGGTGACTGCACCCAATTCGCTGCTGGCAGATCGAATGCGGACGGTCGAAGGTCTTTTAAAGATGTCTTTGCTGGTGGAAGATGGACGGTTGACTGCAAATCAAACCCGTTACGGGTCGACTTCCGTTGACATGTTGCAGGAAGCATTTCAACAATTATCCGACCGGTACGGGAACTTGAGCGGAAAACATTTGTTAGATATGGGTTCGGGGCCGAACTTAATTGTTTCTTTGGTGGCTCACGTGGTTTTCGGCATGGAAGTGACAGCCGTGGAGATCGATCCCGCATTTCATCGTGATGGCCAATTCCTCTATGACCGGGCTGTGGAAGCAGGGATCATTGCCCCCTTGCGTTTTCATTACTCAGAAGCGCCTCAGGATGCGTTTCAGGTACCATGGAGCGATAAAGATTTTGTGATGTTTTATTATACTCAGCCTGGCGATGAGGAAAATTTGGCCAGGACCAAACGGATGATCAAACAATTCCGCCGCCAATTTACGGATAAAATGATTGAATTTGCAGGACACACGAAATTGGTCATGGTCTTCAACGAAGCATTTATGGGCAGCGGGCTTAGGATCGATCAGTTCGAAAAGTTGCGGAATCTTAACCCGTTCGATCCTCCGATTATGGATAGTCAACAGGAATCATCATACGTCAGGATTTATGAACCTGCTTCCGCTGATACCAAAACCGCTGCCATTGCCGCTCGCACGGAGGCGAGAGCGGACCTTGCCGCCTTTGCGCGTGGGATCCAAACATTATTGGTTGCCCCGGAAACTCCCGAGCGTATGGAGATTCTCAAGATGGTTGCTGTTGAAGCTCCGGACGCGGCAAATCCGATAGGAACTGGAGAAAATAGGATGATAGATATGTTGCTTGCGTCTTCTCCCGACACAGCTGAAGATTTGCTCAGACGGACATTTTCTTTCACCGAATCCGGCCAACAAGTTTTAAAACAAGAAAAGACCGTTCAAGCTCTTTATGATTTGCTGTTCAATCAATTAAACCTGCTCGAGATTGACGGAGATCAAATTTCATTATCGGTAAACGGACAAAGCATTCTCAAAAACAAAAACCGTGTTCTAAAAAGACTCGAAATAGCAGCGGCCCTTGCGGAGGAAGAAAAACAAAGCAATCCGGCCGCTGTCCTGGCGGCTCAAATATTAAATGAGGTCCACTTTATTTTAGAGGATGCCTCGTTAAGCCTTTTACCGGCGTTTGAAAACGATACGAATGAAATTCAATTTATTGATCATAATTCTGACATTGTCGATGGAAATTTTTCCGCGGCGCCCGCGGCAGAAAATTTTTACTGCCGGGCCATCCAAAAACTTCCGCGATCTGAATTCCGTTCGGAGCAGCGCTTCGAAAAAAATAATTCCCAAGCGAATTTAATCAAAACAACCGGCGCTCCGTCCTTGACTGATCTGACCGCTCAACCAAGGACGGAGGCGCGCACGAGCGATCAAGGTGGCTGGAAAATTGGAGAGGTTGATAATCAATTTCTTTTTGATCGGGTCAATGATTTTCTTGGTTTCGAACGTGACCGTTTAAAAGGTCTGCGTCCGAATACTTTTGTTGACTATATTGAAACACCTTCGGGCGAACTTGTAGGCGCTCATCGTTATGAATATGCGGTTGATCCCAAAAAGCCAGAACACGTCATTGCTAAAGGACAAATTCATTCGGCACGTTCGTTTCCCATCGAATTAGCGGGCAGAAGCACAACCGTCGCAAATGAATTGGCAATCCGTTTTCTTGAGCGGTTCGTGACCATGGGGTTGACGGAGGTTCAAATTAATTCGGTGACAGAACAGGGCCGCAAGCTTTGGCGTTATCATACTGCACGGGTAGTTTCTTCAATAGACACGGTGGATGGAAAAAAATTATACACAATGGTGATTAACCTTGATGAGTGGCAGAAAAAACAGACTTCTCGTTCGGAACTGCGGGAAGGTCAAGTCCAGCAGACAGCAAGATCGGAGAGCCGGACAACGGTGGCTGAAAGTCCTTCAATAATTGTCACACCCAAAGACCGGTTTAAACAATTGATTGATACGTTGGTTCCCGAAACCGAACGGGATCAATATAAAAATGCAGCGCTTCGAGCAAATGAGGTTCGGTTGAGAGAAATTATCGAATATATGAGCTGGCCGCAAAGAGATTTTACCCATCGTTTAAGTCATATTTGGAAGGCCGCTACCAATATGCGTTATTTCGGATTTGAGAAGAAGGCGCTTTCGCCGGAAGACAGAGCCCGATATGAAGAGCTCAAACCAAAAGGCGCTCAGGCGATTGATTACGGAAGAATGCTGTTGCAGACGATCAGTTCGGTTAATACAGAAACCCATTTTCAGCCGGAATATATAGACGATTTAATCGTGTTAATCGAGGTGACGAAGCAGGCAATCCGGGAAGCAGAGCAATTTGGCGAAGCTGTTTTAACGCTCATGAAAAAATACCAGATTCAAAGCGAGGAGAACGACCAACTATATATTGATTGGACAGAGCGTGCGCTCGACGAAACAAAAAGATTTGCGGACACGCTTGAAAGACTGGAAACAGGTCAGAGATTGCCGCAAGAAGAGGAATTAAACATTTTGCTTAATTGGGCAAGGCGAGAACCGTATGTCAGAATGACTTGGGAGATCGGGTTGGATTCAGGGCTTGCCGTGATGGATTTGGATGTGTTGCTGACGAATTTAATTCAGAATGCACGGGATGCAAAAAAGGCAGGACAAGACGATTTTGAAATTCAAATTTCAGCGACATTCGAACTTTCGGAAGAAGGAAAACAATCGATTCGATTAGTTGCGAAAGATAACGGAAAAGGAATGTCTGCGGATGTTTTGCGGCAGATCCGGAGCGGGATTCCGCTGACAACGAAAGGGGCCTTGGGGAGGGGGCAGGGACTTCAAAATGTTCGCGCTGTTATCGGGAAATATAACGGTGTTCTTGAAATTGATTCGGGTGAGGTGATTAATCCGGAAACAGGAAAAAAAGAAAAAAGCACCACCTTTGCGATCAGTATTCCAGTCAAAATTCCGGCGATTGCTCCGTTTAAATTGGTGGAAGGAGCAGAAACAAGGGCTACTGAGGCTGTTCGCTCCGAAGCGCGTAACCTTGAAAGTGGTTCTCACCAGGTATTAATCGGAACGCGCGAGAGTACTTTGGCGGACAAAATGTTAGCCAAACGTGCCGAAGTCCGGAATTCTGTCATTCCCGCGAAGGCGGGAATCCAGTTGGATCCCCACTTTCGTGGGGATGACATTAATGCGAGTGAGACTGAAGCACCTGTGCCGGCAGATTACCCGTTGAATATTCAAAATGTGACACAAGCGAATCAATTGGCCGAAGAAGGAAAATTGGAGGCTGCCCGCGATCTTTATGACCAGATTTTGAAAAATTCGCAACTGTTTGGAATTGAATCTGCGGATGTATTAAGCCGGTTAAGGGCCCGTCTTGATGAACTTGTCCGGCTCGTCGGTGAAAAAGATTCGCTTTCTGATCAAACACCCGGGGTGACATGGCAGGGACGTTTGTCGCCCCTTCATCGGGATATGATCGCTCGCGTTGAGGAACTGCGCCGGCAGCAGGGAAAGTCCAAAAATGATTTACTGGTCATTGCCGATTACGGAATCGGGAAAAAAGGTGCGCCCACGACCTTTGATCTTGCGCGTTCTCTCCGGGATTCCGGATATGGGAACGTTGTCATGATCGGATTTGATAACAACCGACAATATATTGATTCTGCGCGCAAACAATTATCGAAAGAAACCTTGCCCGGAATTCAAATGGAATTCGCGCTTGCGGATGCATTTCATGTGAACGAAGGCTTGAAAAATGCCGGCCGTGCCGACCTTGTGGGGAAAGTCGATATGGTTATTGTGGCGAATGTGCTGATTGACGGTATCTATACAAAATATTATACCGCGGAAGACGCAAAGAAAGCCATTCCGAGGTTGGGACAAATTCTTTCCGAAAATGGCTTTGTGGTTCGAGCGACCGGGCCGATGGAGCGCGATGTCTCAAAGAAGGTGGAATATCAGCTCTATGACTCAAACGGAACAGAAATTGCGAACGGTATTTCCTATCCCGATCGTGAGCTGGATGCAAAAGTTGCGGAACTCGTCAAGGAAATCCAGACATTACAACAAGATCGATTAGACGAATTTCAAAAGAAATTAGACTATTTTTTAAAGGCGTATTTTTCTGGTGGTCAGCAAATCGACCGCCGGGCACAAATTTTAAATGCACTCAAAGAAAAATTCGGCCAGGCGCTTTCAGGGATTTCGCCGGCAATTATGGCGGCTCTATCTTCTGCAGAGTCGGGTTCTCAGGGTGCTTTGAAAACAATGAGTGACAGCCGCCTTGCAGAACGAATGACGGTAGCGCAAGTGGCTGCCGATCAGATGATCGATCGGATTAAAAAAGCAAATGAGGCGGACCTTATATCCATTGAAGCGGAACTCAGAGAGCTTGTGAAAGAAGGCGGTGCGCTTCGCGGCGAAGAAGCGAATGATCAAAAAGCGGAAATTTTGCGAGCGCTTGTTGAAAAATTTGGAGATCAACTTTCGGAAATTGCACCGGCGATTGAAGATATTCTGACTTCCTGTTCATCTTGTGCTGTTGATTATGCCAAACGCGCACAGGAATTGAAGGATCGTGCAGCCGCCGGCGAAAATGTGGCGACAGAAGCCCGCGAAGTCGCGGAGAATTTAAAATCAGAAATCGGAGCGGCATTGGCAGCCGGATTGTCACTCCCTCAAATGGGAATTGAAACATCAGGCGTGCTTGATCAGCTCATTGCAGGGTACCTTGCGCTCGACGGAATCGAAGGGTTGGATGTAAAATTAAAAACCGAATTGCAGACGCAACTAACTGCTTTGCGAACCCAAATGGCCAGAGAGAAGGCAGCGCAATTGGAGCGCATTTTCGCTAATATTGAAAAAATTGCGGATCGACAGGCGACGAAAACGCGCGGCGAAAACTGGGATTGGCCGGGGGCTGAGGCTAAATATAAGGAATTAATTGAATACTACCAAAGCACGGGACGAGGCGAAGACGCGGCTCGGGTTGAGCGAAAATTGAAGGGTTTGCGCGCTCACGTGCAATTAGAAATTTTACTTAATACGTATAACACAATGCCTGTTGATGAATTAGCGAAGGAACTGGAGTCCTTGGTTCAAATAGCAACAAACATGGAAGATGAGTATAGAAATCAATTAATGCGTGCAATCGATTTCTTATCCGGTCGGAATAAAACAGTCTATCACGTTTCCGGGATTGATAAGTCGAAAATTGTCGAAGGCGGAGAAATTGTAATTTACCCGGGGGTTGCAAACGCCTTTGGTGAGGGTGTTTATGCGTCTCAAGTGCCCCTTCTTTCTTACGATGGGGGGGAAGGTCTTCAATTGCCGACCGGTGACATTATTGTATTTTCTTTTGAGATCAATCCGGACGCAGAGAAGCATATCGGAGCCGATCCGAATGCTATTTATGTCAATGTCCATACAAACGAACACGCCATCCGTTTGAAGAACCTTAAACTGAGAGAAGTGAGCGCGGATGAGCTGAAAAAAATCGGTGCCATCGGAATGGAAAATGCGCGTAAAAACGGAAAAAAAGTTTACTTGGTTGAGGCAGAAGAAGTTAAGTTTGATTCCGGCTATCAAACCTCAGGGGATTATGAAAGGTTTATGGCGGAAAATGAAATCATAAAAGAACTGAATGAATTGGAAGCAGATAAAGACGAGGCAACTTATGACGAGATGGTTCGTAAAATCGCGGAAAGAGGATTGAGTGATTCCAATCGAATCAAGGCGGTGCTCGAAAAAGTGTTCAGTGCCGAAATTGCTGCGAGGGAGATGCTCGAACGGATTAGGCAGGCAGAGGAATCGGATCTTCCGGAATTGGAAGCGGAGTTGGGGTTGTTAGTGGGGGCGAGAGGCGAACTTCGCGGTGAAAAGCATAATGATTTAAAAGCGCAAATTTTAAATGAAATGATCGAGCGGTTTGGGTCTCGACTGACTGACGTTGCGCCGGCGATTGCGGAAATTCTTACCTCATGCTCCTCCTGCGCCGTGAATTATGCGAACCGGGCATCGGATTTAGCCAAACGGGCGGGCCAAGGGGAAGATGTTCACGGCGAAGTTCTTGATATCGCTCAAAGTTTAAAAACGGAAATAGAGGCGGCGCTCAAAGCCGGCCTGACGCTGTCACAGATGGGGATTCAGAATCTTAATATGTTTGGACAGCTTGAGCGAGGGTATCAAGCGCTCATGACTTTGTTGGACGGAGATAAGGATTTTATTTTGCGCGCTGCGTTGGACGATCAACTCAGTCAATTGATAGACATGCCGGAGCACGACCGGTATATGGCGCCTCGCCTTAAAGGGAGAAGCCCGCAAGAGCGCGAAATCGGCCGTCCGATGAAAGACATTGAACAAGATTTGGAAAAACGGAACTGGTATTGGCACGGCCTGACGGATGAAGCCAAAGACGAAGTAAGAGGCCGCATCGAAATTATCCGCGAGCGGTTGCCGGCTTTTCTAAGGAAGAAGATCGGCCACAAAATTCTCGCGATCAACGTTAAAGGCAGTTACATTTGGGGCCCCGGGACCATTGCGGGGTTTGATCATTATAATGCGCAAGATATGGATATCCTCATTATTGTAGAGGACAATATTGAAGAAAGTGTTGATATCCATCTAACCGATGAAGAAAAGCGGGAAATCTTTGGCGATTCTGATTGGCAAACGGGCAAGTTAGAAATCAAAGTGATGGGGGCCGGCAAAGCCAAACCTTCCGCGCAATTTAACAACGAGATGAACCGGATGATTTCCGCAAAACATTCGGGCGTCCTATTATTCGGCGAAGATTATTTTGAAAATATTTCCACCCAAAATTTTGCCTTGAAAAAATTATTTGATTTGTTGGGTGCCGCTTTAATTGAGTACGGCAAATTTCTCTCGGCGCGGTTGTCAGAAAAAGACGGAGCACTTTTAGCTCAATACCGGCAGTTAAAGATCGAATATGCGGACTTGTATGAAGAGAGTAAAACGCAAATCGAGCAAGTGATTTCCGCGTTAGAGGCGCGGATGAAAGCACAACGATTGGCTCACCTCAGAATTATGAAAAGGTTGTTTGAGATCGGATTGGCGGCTGAGTTCTTGGTCAGGACGCTTACTCCCGAGCGGTTGGCCCAATTCCGTAAGGCGACAGACTTTGGGCCGCATCGTTTTGCGCCACATTTGGCCGGAGTGACGCTAAGCCAATTTTTGACGAAAGGCGTTCCCGAAAGTGTTTTTGAGCATGCGCAAGAATTGGAAGAGCTGATTGTCGAAGATCCGGGTCAGATTATGGATTCGTTTTTGGCGATGTATTTAAATGCATTGAAAGATTATGTCGGGGATCAAACAGCAGATCAAGCGACGCAGGGCATCATTGGTAAAATCGAACATTCGGATGAATTAAGCCGGTCTGAAGTGCGGGCGGAACTGAGCGCGCTCGTTTCCGAGGGCGGGCCGCTTCACGGGGCTGAACGGAATGACTATAAGGCAAAAATATTGGAAGCGCTTCTCCGGAAATTCGGAAGCCAGTTGAATGAAATTGCGCCCGAGATTGTAGCAATCTTGACCTCATGTTCCGCCTGTGCTGTTGATTATGCCAAACGCGCGCAGGCGTTGAAGGATCGTGCAGCCGCCGGTGAAAATGTTCAAAAAGAAGCGGTTGATGTCGGCCGGAATCTGCGAGATGAAATCGATGCAGCGTTAACGGCGGGGCTTAATTTAGAACAAATGGGAATTGAAAATGCGGATATGTTTGGACAGCTCATTGCCGGTTATGAAGCGCTTCCGTCACTTATTCCGGCTGACGAGGATCCGAACTTGAAAGCGGCATTACAAGAACAGTCGGACAGATTGCGCGAAATGTTTAGGGAAGTGCTACCCGCCGCCCCCGCCACACAGACGGCAGGCAGGCGTTCTGAAGTGCGCAAGACAGGTGAAGAAATAGCAGTTCCTTCAACTGAAAAATTCGCAGAAGGCACGCGACAACCTGCGGAAAAAAGACAAATACCCAAAAAACAACCTCGAATGGTTGTGCATGGCGATGTTCACGGAGAATTGGATGGCTTAAAAGAAGATTTGCGACAGGCGGGATTGATTGATGAAAACGGAAATTGGATTGGCGGAGACGCTGTTTTTGTGCAAGTCGGAGATGTGATTGATCGCGGGCCGAAATCAAAAGAGGCGATTGAATTCTTGAGGCGTCTTAAAAGGCAAGCGCAACAGGCCGGCGGGGATGTTGTGCGTTTAATTGGGAATCATGAATTGATGTTGTTAGAGGGCATGTTGGGTGACGATGATGCGCTATTTATGTGGTGGCGTAATTTGCCCACGGAGCAAAGAGCCGTGTTTGAAGAATTTCGCGACGATCCACAAAGATTTCGGGCTGCCATTAGAGAAGTTTATGGAGAAATAGTTGATCAAATGTTAGAGGACATTATGAATGATCATTTGAAAGCGGCCGAACAGCTTCATGGAGAGGTGTTTACGCATGCGGGAGCTAGATCGAAGATAAGGAAACAGTTGATTAAGGAGATTGCTCAAAAGTTGGGCATTGATCCTTCGCAGGTGACCGAAAAACAAATAGCTGACCATATTAATGAAATATTGAAGCAGGCGATTTCAGGCAAGAATTTCTCTCACGCCATTTTTGGGGAGGATGGAATCTTTTGGAATCGCGGGGTGATGGACTCGGTCGATGCAGGGAAAATGAGGCAAATTTTCGGTCACACGCCAGAGGCGGATTCACCCGTTGTTGCCAGCCCGAATGCATCGCGCGTCAATGTCGATGTGGGTCTTTATGAAAGATACGGGGGAGGACGAGGCTTCCTTGAAATCGATTCGGATGGTAATTTGGTTGCGCATCGGAAAAATCAAGCCGGAGAGTGGGAGAAGGAATCTCTTGGCAATAAAGATGGAGGAGTGGAAGAAAAATCATCTACCGCAGAAGCAACAAAAACTGCTGAAGTTGTGCTGCCGTTAGCATCTCAAAACAGGACGCAATCTAATCCGGAAACTGCCCGCAAGATGGAAAGAATGCTTGAGGGACTATTGGCTGCAGCTCTGGCATTGCAGGGAAAAACTGTTTCGGAAGGTGATCTCCGGGATATAGAAAAATTGTTAAACGAATTGCAGCAGCAAACAATAGAAGCCAATGATCCGCAAGTTGCTTTTGCCTGGGCCGTTATTAATTTTATTCGTGTTGCGCAAAGCAGGGGTGATTTAACAGATGTGCGAGAGCAACTTCATAGTGCTTCAAACAGAGTGGCCGGGCGTTATGCGAAAAAGATCGAAGAAATTCTGAGTGCATTTTCATCCGGGGAGAGTATTTCGGCTGAATATAACGATTTGGCAGCGAAGGTCGCAGATGATCTCATGAGTAATATTCAGGATATTTCGCTAAGCGATTTTGATGGTTATCTATACGTTATGAAGCATCAGGATCTCACGATATGGGGCACGTTGGCGAAAATTTTCCAGGTGATAATAAAAGCCTTAGAAAAATATCCAGAACCATCCAAAGCCTTTGGAACAACAATGGCGGAACAAAGAAAAATACTGGAAGCCATCCGGCGTGAATTGGTGAAAAAGTTGGCGGATCAGGCCAAGAGTAAGGCGGGGCCTTTACCGGGTTCCACAAAAACGGATGTGGTTGCACCGGTCAAGACATCCTCGGTAGCCGCGATGCCCGCTCAGAAGGAAATGCGTGATGAGCCGGAGAATCCGTTACATCCGAGAGGAAGTTTGACGGAGCCAACTCCCGAGCTTGATGAAAATAAAGGACGAGAGGTCAACGAACTTGATCTTGATAGTTTGAAACCGGGTGACCAGGTGTTGATTCGTTCTTCTACGCATGATTTAGAGTATGTACTTGAACGCACAGCCGACGGGAGATTTAAAGTTTGGATGAGAGGGCGGCCAGGGGGATATTACTTAGTTCATCCTGAAAATATTCAAGTGCTGGGGAAACTCAGTATCGGGAAAATGTTTTTTATGCCTTATTATAATTGGTATCCGTCCGATGGGGCATTAATGCCGGCCCGCATAGGGCAGGATTGGGGAAGTGAGGCAGTCAAGATTTTAGTTTTTCCAAATAGTGAAATGGTTCCTGCGGATGCCGGCGGTCGTTCAGAAGTGCCTGGCGCTGGAACATCGCGCGTTCTTCAGGGGGCGCAATTTGACGGGGATGATCGTACAACGAAACGAAGGGATGAGCTGATTGCGCAAGGCGTAAAAAAGACGCAGGCAGCGAATCAAGCGATAGAAGAAGCCCGCCAATCGGGGATTGAATTGCTTCGAGGATTGCAGAAAGGGGATCGAATAGAGGACGGAGAAAGTGGTAATCGGTACGAGTTTGATGGGAGAGATTTAATCTTGCTTGATGACGACGGAAGAAAGATAGACTCTGCTGTAAAGTCTGTCTACGGCATTAAGCGGTCAGCGGAAGGCCGAGCGGTAAAAGATGGCCAAGGACATTTCGTATTTGAGTTCGCTCCTGATGGAAGTGCGGTAAGTCTTGGGATGCGGGCCAGAGTTCTAACAGAAGTACAGGAAACTGGTCCTCAAGCGGCTCAAACACCACTTGATGAGCGCTCCGAAGCGCGGATTATGGCGATGCCGGGAGCGGGCCCGTTGGGAGCCGACATGGTCAGGGCCGAACTTCAAGCGGCGGCCGGTATTTTATTTGACATGATTGATGATTTGGATTTTATCGATGGTGTTTCCGGGAACGAATTGAGAGCGGGCGGTTACCGGTATCAATTGGCCAGGCATCCGCAAACAGGCGAACTGGTTATTATTATTGCTTCGGATCAAGCGGGCGCTCTTGGCGTTCTGTCCGCACAAACACAGGCTGAACTTGACCGGATTCATGGATTTTTGAATATTTTAATTGCGGCTCAGGCGCTTGTGGCCCGGACGCCGGCCCTGAAGAACGATCCGGCCGCGCTCGCGCAAGCGATCAAGAGCCTTTCTCCCGTAACGCATACCGCATCCGACCTCGCACCGCCTGCTTCTTCCAAATCAGCTTCGGCATCGTCTACCCTGCAGACAAAACCGGCTACGCAAATTCCTTCCCAGCAAATTACGGTCCGCGAGGCCATTAATGTCCGGACCCGGATGAAAAAAATCAATCAAGACGGTCTACGCGCTTCGAAACAACTTTCCCGGATGACTCCGCGCGAGCGAGTCAGGCTTATTGCGCATACGATGTTAAATCGGGAACCGTCAGAGACTGAAATCGATGTATTCCAAGGATGCGAAATTGGAGTCCAAAAACTTTCCGAATTTCCGGAAATCGGCGCTGATTTTCTCAAAGCCAACGGGATCCGCGATCATTACGCGGGATACATTCATCTGACGGCAGAAGCAGTTTTATATTTACGGGAAAACGGAGTTTTCCAGACAAGCTCGACGCAAGGTTTCATGAACGATCCCGGTACATACGGACCTTTACGGATTCAGACATTAGACGGGACTCAGGAAAATTATTTTCGCGCGGTCGGTTCATACGCATTTTTGACGCAAAATATTAATCATCCCGGTGGCCGGATTGAAAGACCGATGAAAAAAACCGAGTTCCACGAATCAATTCATCACCGTGCCGGCGGAAAAACCGATCAGCCTTCTATCGAACGTCCTGATGTTGATGAAATGAACGGGCTTGAGGAACTTCAAGCTTATTTCGGAATGAATTTGCGGGCCAACGGAACAGTCGATACAAATTTTGGAAATGCGTCTTTGGACACCGCGCTGGGCTATGTTCGGCCTGATCAGAAAGACGGAGCCAGACAGGCGATTCAGGCGGTCAGACGACTGGCGCAAATTCTTCCGGGCCGCGACGTTTATCATATCATCGGGCGTACCCGAAGTTTCGGAGAATTGGGTGTGCTTGCAGATAGAACACGAAGCGAAATCCGGGAAATGTTCCGGCCGGGGTTTTCAGACAGCGAGATTGATCATGCCATTCAGTTTGGATTTGACCGTCCCGGGGAACTCGCAGTCGAAAATATCAGGACCGAAATCGAAAACGGCGTTTATTTGCGCCATGACACAGATGATCCCGTCAGACTTCAACGGTTTGCAAATCATTATATCGGCCTTGTTTTGGGTTATTTATTATCGCAAGCAGGTCCGGCGGAAAGCCGGTTGTTGCAGGAATTATTTGATATCAACCAAAAAGCAAACCCTCGATTGTATGAAGCGGTGAGAAGCGGTTTGAAACAGTGGTTTGGTTTTTCTGATACCGAAACGGTTGACGATCAGATTTTATGGGATCGTGTAGCGGAGGAATTCCGTAAGTCTGCCGCACAGACGCGGACAGAATTGTTTGATGAAGCTCGTTTAACAGGCGGTGTTTCAAGGCCTGTCGCGGTTGCCGGGACACGGAACGAAATGCGCTCGATTCCGGTTGAATCGAGCACTGCGCCAGATGAGGCGCTGAGGCCTCTTCCGGGGCCGCGTTCGAGCGAGGCGCACTTGCCGCCGGTTGCGGCAAGTACTCCTTCGGGCGGGGCACTGGGGTCCCGCTCCGGGGCGTGGAGCGATGAAGTTGAAAAGCAGGTAAAAGCCGGACAGCCGGCGCTTCAAAATGCCGGATGGAAGGCACTTTTTTCAGGCTGGCTTCAGTTAATTGCCGGAGCTGTTGATTTTGCGGAATATTTTTCCGATGAAAATCCGAATCATCAATACACAATTCCCTTTGTCCATCAGAATTCGGGCACGATCAGAGAAATACAAGGGACTGAGAGAAGAGCACTTGAACAGATTCAAAGCAAAATCAAAGAAGAGATCGGGAAAAACACAAGCCAGTACCGTGATCAAATTGTCCGTCGCTATAATCACACGGAATTTCAGAACTTTTTAAACCGGTTGCTTTCTCATCCCGGCCTTGTCAAGGTATCGTCCGGCGAAAAATTCAAATTGGTTTGGCGGATGCTCGCGATGAGTCCGGCCGATCTTCGCGATCAAAACTTCGAAAATCTTCTCGGCCGTTTTGCGAAACTGGATGATCAAAACTTTACCGCAAGGAACATTAAAACAACGATTCAAGCCTTCGTAGAAGAAATTCACAATGTCAAAATTATGGAAGACGGGATTATCCGAAGTCCCGTTGATCCTAACGTCAGTCTGCCGGTTCGGGCGAAACCATTGAAAGCGGTAGCCGCGACGGGTAATGAAATGATGCCGGAACAGCTGATAGACGAAAATGATATTCTCGCCGCGCTCGAAGAAATCAGAGAAATTGAAGAGGAAGAAGATTCTGTCATTCCCGCGTCCACCCAACAAACTGGCGAATCCGCCGTCCTGATGGGCGGAAAGGCGGGAATCTCCGCCAAGGGCGGATCCGCCTTTGGCGGGCAGCTGCTGGATCCCCGCGTACACGGGGATGACACAAAATTCAGGGCCGAGGCGCGGTCGGTTGCCCCCACGCCGCAGGGCGATGACTTGTATCTGGATGACAAGGAACTCTCCGCTTTTTCACCGGCAAGTAGTCGTGCGGAAGCCCGCCTCGAATTTGGAATGCCAGGGCAGGAATCAATCAAAGCGGGCGACCTGTCCTCGATACGGTCCAAAGTGCGTGTATCGAGGGCCGAAGCGCGGTCGCCGGTTCAGGACATGCCCCCGGCCGAAGTCCGGAAGATGATGGTGGGACTCATCATGCATCAATTTAAGACTTTAATAGATGGAGCGGAGACCAGCATTTTAGCTTTGATTCGCAGTCATAGTATTGGCAATCACGATAATGACAATAAGCTTTTAACTAATCTCAAAACAAACATTCAACTGGCCCGCGATTTTATTTCGGAATTTGATCCGATTTTAAAAGAACGCCGAATTTGGATAGCTCGATACGGTGAATTTAATAAAATTTTTTCTATTTTTAATACGCTGGGAATATCGGAAAAAGAAAAGCTGAGAGCTTTAAGCCCGGAGGAAACGGCGTATTTAGAGAAACTCATCAATTTCACGGCATTACATCAAAAACTTTCGGAACAGTTATTGAAATTTGAAACGTTAGTTGGGGATCTTGGAGTTTTCTTAGAGGGCAGAAATGTACTTACCGAGGATCACGATTTGTTTAAAAGAGCCAAAGATTTGGTGAAAAGTGTTGGCTGGATTGTGGAGGAAATCAAAACGCCTGTTGCTGCCCGGGCCGAAGTGAGGGCAGAATTTTCAGGATCGGCCCTAAAAACGTATCGATATGAATTAATCAATATGACCGGCGAAGAATTGAGACGAGAAGCGATTCGGACTTTGAGATTCGGATCTTTGGCCGAAAAAGACCGGGAAAATTTAACAAAACTGCTTAGGAGCCTAAGAGCCCGGGAAGATATTCTTTATGCAAGGCGCGCTGATGGAATTTACAGAGGAGCGCGCGGTGTTGACTGGAGTTTACCTCAGAAAAACTGGGTGATTGATATTCTTGTCAGAGCCAGACGGAATGAAATTCTTTTACAGGTTCGTTCGGAAGTGCGGGGAATGGGATCGTGGTTCGGTTTGGGCGAGACGAAAGACATTGAAGGAATTCCTTCCCGTAACGATTTGAAAACAATATTAGCGAATGAATCTGTTTACCTTGTTGAGAATGTGAAACCCGGCGACCCGGCATTCTTGATCTTAATTTCTCCGACCTTAACACTTCCTCTCGATTTAATCAGCGGCGTCGAGAAAGCGCGCTGGAAAGACTATTTAGAAAAATTATTGTCGCAAACCCCGCTGACTTTTGCTGATCAGCAGTTTTGGAAGAACGCCGCCGGCGTGATTCTGCCGGGCGTGACCGTTTCAAAAGATTATTTTGAAGCCATTGCAAAAGAAGCCGGAATCACCGCCGCAAAATTGCGCGAAGTGTTGGGGATCCCGGAAGACACCGGAAAAATGATTGCTTTGAGCACACAATTGAGAAAAGCGCAACATCCGCACCGGATGTTAATGGAAGAGGTGTTTCATGTTTTAGAAAATGATGCATTTTCGCAGGAAATAAAAGCAATGCCGGATCGCGATAAGGGTACGGCCGGTTTGATTATTGAAACGGTCAATGATTTCCTGCAGCTCATGTTTACATCGCCGTTTGCGTACGATCAAATTTACAGTGAATATACAGATTGGAGTGATACGGAAAAACTTGCGCTTCAAAAACGGTATCTTGTTGATAAGGATTTCGATCCGAACCGAAATATTCGCGGCATCCTGAATGAATTACTGAACGATATTCGACAGGGAGAATCCGTTGAATCGGTGTTAGTCACGGATCTTTTATTGAGAGGTGTGACGGAATCAGGGTCGAAAGCAATCTTAATTCAATATTTAAATGTGCTACTTGGGCGCGAAAAATTTAGTCAGTATCAAAAAGACAAAGACCTTTTCCCCGATTTTAGTACCCAAAAAATCCGGGAAACTATTCAAACATATGCACGATCGGAAACACGCGAAGAAGAGTGGCTACGGCAAGAAACAGAAAAAAGGATCTATGAGGAGAAAACGCCCGACGAGATTGTAAAATTCTATGAAAAACTAAAAAGAAACAAAAAGTTCATGCAGGCATTGAAACGGAATGACCTTGAAGGCGTGGAAGATGCGTTGGCAAGCAAAAAATTAGGTCTTGGTGCGTTCGTTTTTTCGATTTTTTCGATGTTCGGACTTCTTGTCGTTGGAATTTATACAAGCGTGCTGACGGTGATGTTTGCGATGGTTGATATCCGTATCATGGTCGAAGTTACGAACATTTTGATTTTGGCAATAGCCGGATTCAGTTTTTCAGCTGCCTTTTTATTTTGGAAGTATTTCCCTCGTTATGCAGATTATTGGAATGAGTCGCTTGACGTGATCAAGTGGCATGTCATGAAATCGATAGAAGCGCATCTCGATAGTTTGCCGGTTCCTTCCCGGCCGTTCGTATTGAGCGAGCAGGTGGAAGCGAAAATTCAAGGAGTGGTTTCCAAGATTCGAGAAAGTCATTTATATCATGTAGATCGTGTTGCCGTGAGAGATTCGTTTAATTTTTTGACCGATAAGGGTCTCAGTGTTTCGCGATTTTCCCCCAAAATACATGATGAAGTTCTGAAAATTCTGAGTGACTCGGGCATCTACGAAAATGACACAAACCTTCTGCGGGCTATTCAAGTTCGATTATTTCCGACGCGAATGGCCGTCATGCCTGCTGATGAGACAGGTCTGCAGGATTCCTTATTTGCTCCGTTCGTCAGGAAATCGATCCGAGCGGCTTTGAGAAATCGGGTCGAAACGGTTTTGTTTGAGGTCCTCAATCTGATGACTCGAAGGAGTCTTTCGGAAGTGACATCGGAACAGATTACGGAATCCAATGGAAAGATAGAAGGACTCACAATCAAAGACCGTCGCGGAATGGGCCGGTCCGCGAAACAACGAAAATTGGCGGTGGGAATTTTAAATTTTATCTCGGCGGTTCATGCCGGAGATGAAAGGAAATGGCAAAGATTGTATGGTGAAATTCAGTCGGTTTTGGATGATTTAACCAGCCGTCAAGCAGAGATGGAAAATCGAAGCAGGATTTCAACGCTATTTTTCGAAATCTACGGAAAGTCACAAGAGCCGTGGGTGGCTCAATTCAAAGAGCTTTTAGATTTTCATTATAAACAGGCATTTGGCCGGTCTGAGGCGCGGAGCGTGTCATTGCGAGGCAATGTACAAATCGGTGCCGCGGCAATTCCAGATATAAAGATTGTTTCGACAGAGCTTGGATCGCGTCTCGCAATGACAAAAGTATCGAGGGCGGAAGTGCGAGCGGAAACATTGCCTGTATTGCTGGTTGATCCGGAAACGAAAGAAGTATTTCATCAAAACCGCGTCAAAACGAATTTCGTTTTGACGGCGGATAAATTCGGTGCGGAGAATGTAGATTTAGTCTCGGTTTTGGAAAATCATTCAAGAAAAGTGTTTGGCTATGTTCCGATTTTATCGATTGTTGGTTCGATGAGTTACACTTTGACACCGGACGGGACGCCAAATTGGGATTTGGTGGATGACATTGATGTCAGAATTCACCTGCCGGGCGATATAACAGATATAAAGAAAGAACAACTCGCCGGACTTAAAACGAATCTGTTTGAATCCCTCCGGAAGGCGGGTGTTAAAGTCAATATGCCTGGTGTTGATATGCTGGACCCGTTGGCCCGGTCTGCTTTGATGAATACTTGGTTTATCGAATCCCGCGGCGGGAAAAAATACAACATTCAATTTTTGCCGTCATCCGAAGAAGAATTGCTTGACGGTGAGATTGAACAGGCAAGTTTTAGCGCTTACCGGTTTTCGGATCAATTTTTCGGGAATCTTGATCGTCTCAATGATATTTTAAGCGAACATGGAAATAATGTTGAAACGGCAATTAAACGAAATGTCGATTTTTATCGCCATCTGCTTGGAGTTGCCAAGAAAAACGCCGAAGAGCGCGACATTGCGCCAAAAACGGGGACAGGTTCTGCGTTAGCGAAACAAGAACCTGTCCCCGTTTTGATTGATCGAAACGCGCAAGTGTCCTCGCAGTTTTTTGCGAGGGCCGAAGATCTGAATTTTGCAGGAATTAATTTAAAAACATTAAAACAATTATATCAACTTGCCTTTCTGCGCGGCAGAGAAGCGGACGTTGCTTATCTTTTAGACGAACATCAAAAATTATCCGCGGCTTTTGAGCGAAAAAAATTTCAAAAAGTATTCGATGCGGCATTCCAACAGTTGAACGTTGAAACTCAGGAAGCACAAGCCCGTCTTGATGCTGATTTCAGAAGATATCTGAAAGAAGAACCGGGTATTTCAGAATCACGCGCGCCGCCGTCTATCCTCGAAAGCATTCGGACGTATATTGACAATTTTTGGAATACGAGAATCGGTGTTGCAGTATACAAAACAGCCAATGTGATCGGCGGGATTTATCTTGCGATTTCGATTGCTTCCGGCATTCTTTTGATCGGTTTTCTTCTTGCCATGGCTTTCCATCTCCTTCCGGCTGTGCCGCAAGGCCCGTTTTTGGGGCCAACAACGACACAAGAAATCCGGATTGACCAAAATGAAAAGGACGTATTTGTAGGTGTTCAAGCGCGCGTTTCTTTGCTTCAAAATTTAACATTTGAGGGACATCAACAGGCGCTGGCAGCCGGGGAAAATTTCACAAAAACGTTGGACATATTCTTAACCGAACAGCGGAATATTCCGGAGGCGGTTAAAACAGCCTATCAGGCGGTCAAAGGAGTCGCAATATTGCCGGCGGGTGTTTTACCGGATAAGGTTCCCGGGACGATTGACCTTGAGACAGGCATTGTTTATCTCAATCAACATTATGTTGATCAAGAAGGCCCGCAAACGGATTTCGGGAAAGCCATTCGCGCGATTGATGTCATATCGCATGAAGGAGAACATTATCGTGAATATTTAAACGGGATTCAATTGATAACACCGGACGGGCAGTATGACTTTGAAACTCATGTGGCTGCTGAAATCCGTGTTTATGAGCGGATAACGATTCCGTTAATGAATACGTTCGGAGTAAGAGCCTTCGATCGTGCAGGTATGAATGAAGTGAAAGGAAACATCGCTAAAGCAAAACGTGGCGACCTCGCAGCTCAGCGGTGGATTACAGGCCAGGAAATGCAAGTTCCTGCAAGCCGGGAAACAGGTGCTTTGCGATCGGAAGTGCGTGTAAAAAAGGGGACAGCGCCCTTTCAGGGCGCTGTCCCCTTTTATATAGAAAATGTACGGACATTTTTTAAACAAAGTCGGGCGGCGAGGTTTTTCCTCGGATTTGCCCCTGTTTTTATTTTTGGAATGGGACTGCTTCAATATATTTTTGCGAAAGTTCATGAAAGCCAAAGCAATATGGCCATTTCTACCCAAGAGTACCGGATTGATATTAATGAAGGCCCGGCAGTACCGGGCGAGTTTGCGATTGCGCCTGCCGGATATTTCCGGCTTGGAACCGAAGGGGATAAACTTCCGACGGGCTATTTGAAGAGAAATGGAGAAGTTTTGAGAAAGCTTAATCCGAGTTTTAATCAGCCGGGGCGTGCGGAAGCGATATTTGGGACCTTGAAAACCGGAGAAATTTTTATTGAAAGAGTTCGTGCTTTTCTTGAAACGATTCCAGAAGGGCAGGTCGAAGATGCCGTTCAATTGGGTCCAATTGTTGTTGAAAACGGGCAAGTGCTTGACCTTTCGAAACTTTTCTTGGGTGGTTCGGGGCGCAGGGTTGTGATCGGGATTGATGATGCGGGCAATTTGGTAAAAACAGAAATTTACGGTTTTGATTTTTGGGGAGCGACGGGGCCTTCAATGGAAAGGTTAAGAGCTAAACTTGAAGAATGGGTCCGTGATAATAAAGTCAAAACGGCAGTTTCGACGGATGGAGGAACGGTTTTTGTTGAAGGTCGTGCGCCGCTTGGAATCGGAGAAACACCGATTAATACGATTGTGGCAAGCCCGAAAAAAAGAGCCGAGGTACGGGTGTTTGCGGGTTTAGCGTTTATAGCGGGTGCAGCGTTGACTGCGTTTGGCGTTCAACAATCTTTGCAAGCCCAGAAGCAGCGAGGAAGATGGATGCGGGCATTTCAGAGAAAGATCGGCAAAACGTTTATTTATTCTGGGCTTGCGACGAGCGCGGTTTCTGGTGCTACTGCCATTTATCCCGAAACAGCCAATGAGATCTGGAACCAGTTTGTTCAGTTTGATTTGATGGGCCGGATTTTGAGGGCGAATATTGAAAAAACATTTCTAATTGCGTTTTCTGCGACACTTGTATTTTACGGATTTCTGAAAATTAAATTCCCAAGATTTTTCCAGCGAAGAGCTCAATTTTTCCTGACGTTTGTGCTTGGGCAGATGGTAGGAGTGGCAGCAATGCTTGCCGGGCAATTTTTACTTTTACATGAAAAGTTAACACAGCCTGCGCCGCAAGGGCGTACTCCGGCGGCTGATGTGAGACCGGATGCCAAAACAGGGACAGACACCGAATTTTCAAGTGAAAGGAAAAATTCGGTGTCTGTCCCTGTTTCTCCTGTTTCTCAAACTAAATTCCAAATGCTGACAGAGGCTGAACTTAATGAAGCGTTGGATTTGAAAATCGACGTGAATGCTCCGCTTAACGAAAGAGTCGCTACGGCTCAACGGATTATTCATGCGGTCGTTCAGCTGACGGATCAGAAATCTCCGGATGAATATAAAATAAGAGTCGAACAGATTTTATTAAGGATCGGCTATGTTGAATCAAAAGGTTTTACAAGGGATGAACAAATTCCCCGCAGGAGGGGAGGCCCTTCCGCGGCGGTCACTTATATGGGAGTTGAAACTTTTCCATTTTCCGCTACGGCCGAATGGGTCATCGACAGAGGGCTTAAAGATAAAAATATGAATCCTGCATTGATCAGAATTTCACAGAAAAGCGCGAAAAATTTGAAAAAATTGAGGAAAAACTCAAAAGACTTAAGACTTGCGCTGAAAGCAAACCATGCGTTTGGATTTGCGCTCGGGAGAGGCGTGCTTAAATACAAGACGGAAAAAGAAATCCCTTCGGGATATGCCGAGCAGATTGCATATTGGTTTAAATTTTATAACGGCGGGAAAATCGAAACGCGAAATGTAAAAGAAGAAAATTTTCAGGAAATAATTAAACTCGCCAGGAAGCAAATCGGAAGACAATTTCCGATGCTTTCTGCCGTGAGGGAAATCCCCACATTTGAAAATATGAGTCAGGAAGAGATGCAGGAATTGATGGACGCGATTTGGTCCCTGGACGAAATCAATGAATTTATTCAAGACCAGCCCGTCTGGGGGAGCGCGACCACAAAAACGGGGACAGGTTCTGAGTTAACGAAACAAAAACCTGCCCCCGTTTTGAATAATCGAGGTGCGCAGGTGTCCTCGCAGTTGCGGCAAGAACCAAACGATACTGTTGTGAGAGCCGAAGCCCGCTCGCCGGAGCCGGGAAAACGGTTAACGCCCGAAGAAAAGAAATTTAAGACTTTGACAACGGCCGCCGGAAAAGTCGGCCGGCAGATCGGAGCGATTCGAAATACGATCATGAGTAATGTTTTTGGAGAATTGTTCAGCTTTGATATCAACGATACATTGGTGACTCCGCTTTTTCCGGATTATATCGGCGAACCCGAGAAAAATCGCCTGAGCGTTGTATTTTCTCATTTCTTTGCGGCATTCCTTCAAAACGGGAAAGGGCGGTATTGGCTGCAAACGGCGGATGTTAATTTGATCAGTATTATAGAAGAGCTTGAAAAAATTCTTAGCAATATGAGGGACAGGATTCAAAGGGAAGGCGACCTACCCAGTCTTGGCCTCACCAAAGCCATTGATCTTTTAGATTCCAAAAAGAGAGAGTTATCAACTCAGATCAGAAGACTGAAGAAAGAGGCAAGAATCGGAACCCCCAATCTCCCGGATGAAAAAATCCCGGCTATTTACGAAGAGTTGATTAAACGATTGAAAGCGAAGGGCGAGGAACGTGTCATTCCGAAGCTCAAAAAAGATCGAACGGAAATTAAGGAAACGGATATGGATTTAACCGATCTGTCGCCGATCAGCGGTGCAAGATTCCTTTTAAGTCAGTACCGAAAACCGTCCGTTACCGGAAAATTAGTGATGGGGCAAGAGACGGAAGATAAATTGACTCGGGAACAACAACGGTTATGGGACCAAGTGCGTGTTATATTAGCGTTGAATAATCGATATCTCGAAACGGGGGAAAACACATTGCGGTTACATGCTGTTATCGATAAACGTTGGAAGAAGCTTACAGCAGAGCAACAAGTCGAGCGACACAATGAGCGTGTTCGTGGAGATTTTAAAACGATCGAAATGACTATTGCGGAATTAAATATATTGGAAGATCATCAAGCAAAAACGATGGATTTCGATTTTTCCCAAACGACTTTCGAGGAACTTCTCAATAAAACAAAACTGATTCATGATGCGATTACGAAACGGAAAAAGCTGATGGAAGATTTAGACAAGGCGCTTGTCGGTGTCAACGGAGAGTTGGATCGCTTCGAAAACCTGGCAAATCCGTTACCTGCTGAAGAGGTTACTGCTCCAAACAAATCTGTTCCACAAAGCGATAAAGGAAATGCAGGACGTTCTGAAGCGCGCAACCTTGAAAATTCTTCTGTCATTCCCGCGAAAGCGGGAATCCAGCTGGATCCCCACTTTCGTGGGGATGATACTAATTTTAGGGCAGAGGTACGTGGAGAAATAATTGATGCTAAAACAATTTTGGATGATTTCCGGAATTTGTCCGGAGCGGAAAATATTTTGTACAGCGGAAGGCGTATCGTTATTGTGGGACCCGATGGAGAGCCGTTTGGTTACCGTGATTATCCTGAATTGGGACAGGAAAGATTAATCAACCAGGACGGATTGCCTGATGAGACGGTCAAATACGTTCTCTTTTATACCGACACGGAAAAATATTCACAGGCGTTTTCAAGATTAATTTCCAATATCTATGGAGGAAAAACAATTATTGTGCAAATGGATGAGGTCCGCTTTAAAACGGACGGAAGCCCTGAAAATCCGGATTTATGGGGAAAAGTAAAAGAAGAAATCAAACGAATTGGTGAAGAAAATGAGATGAGTATGGCCTTTGACCTGGATTCCCAGCCATTGTCACCCATGGCCAGGAGAGTGCTCGAGATTTCGAAAGGCGCAATGTTTTCGATTAGCGTATCCGGTATTGGGTGGAAAGCAAGAGATATCCCTCGGCCACAGTTGCAGCCTGTTACTAAATCCGTGAAGGAGCAGAGGCCATTGTCAGTTGCGGGACGGGCCGAAGCGCGCAACCTTGAACTCAAAAAGGGGACAGGCATAGTACAACAAAGCAAGCAATTGCCTGTCCCCTTTTTCGATCTTGCAGAAATGGTTTGGCCTACACAAACGGCAAGGGTTGACAGTGTAAATTTGGCGAAGCAGCTTCAAGATGCAAGGACAAGCGGACTCATGGCGATGGATATCAACGAGATGATCCAGGAATGGATCAATCAGGCTCTCGACGAAGCCGAAAAGCAGGCGAATGCGGCTGTTCCTTCTTTGACCGGCCGATTGCTGAATTTAAAACCACAGGATGTGACGGAAGAGTCAGTGACAAAAATGATTGAAGAAGAATATGCGCGGCAAAATATTCCGGTTGGGCTTGTGCGGCCAGCGCTCCGACCGCAAATGAGTAAAATCATGCGTATCTTGAGGCCGGTACCGTTTCCGGAAGTGCCAGGTTCTGACTTCCAGAAACCAGAACCCGGCACTTCCGGAAACGGTACCGGAGTTGAGGCGTTGCAGGCGGACTTAGCGCGCATGACCACGGAATCCGTCCGGCATGCGCGGGAAATGATTAAGGCAATGATTGGCATCGATCATCCGGTTAAGATTCAAATCAACATGTTAGATGAATTAAAGGGATTAGAAGGAGCAGAGTTATCGGAGAACATCCGGCGGTTGGCTGAATTTGCCCGTAATTTTGCCGTATTGAATCCAAATATCCAGTTTGAATTTGTATCAGCGGGGACTCAAGGTTTAAAAATTGATTCAACGATCCGCCGGGAAATTGGCAAACTTCAAAAACAAGGCGTGATCCGAAATGGACAATTCACATTTCCGTCAGTTCCTTCGGCAAACTATGATGCTGTGATCACGGGAAATACGGTTGCGGCGCGGCCGGAAAAAGCAATTACATTGGCAACGACGCTTGCCGACGGGAAGACGAGATTACGGTTTGGCACAAGCGGAGTTCATTTAGGCGGATTGCTTGCGGCGGCGGTTGTGTTGCTGTCGAAACAAGAAATTGCCGGGCTGAGGAAACTTGATGATCAAGCTTTCCACGCTGAGAATGCTCAAACATTCAATATCCTCGCCGAAACTCTCAACTGGGTCCTCGCCCAGGCTGCCGAAGAAGCCATGAAGCGTGCGGCATAAAGTGCTTAAATTTTACACTTGAATTACTTAGCCTTTCTCCTATCTCATTTAAATATAACAACTTACGAATTATAATATGAAGGACACGGGCTTGCATTTTACCCCTAATCGGTATATACTTTTCATAAGAATGCTAAAAGCTTAGTTAAGGGGATTATTGATGGGGCGAGTGTGCTTCTATAATAGAGCAACATCCGTTATTGTGCTTCTTGCCTTTACATTATCTACTGTAATCGCAACACCTTCCAACTTTGTCTTTGCCCAGTCCGTTCCAGTCGGAACATTGAATTTTCAAATTGAACCGCAGAATGTTATTCAATCCCTGGTCATCCCCGAAAATCTCGGATATGTGCAGGAAGTGTTTTTGCCTGGGGGAGATTTGCGTAGGGGCGCCATTTATGGCGTCCAAGATCAAGAAAAGGGCGTGATTAATCACGCCCCTACCAAACGCCTCATTCTCTACCTTCAGGACGCGCATACGAATTACGATTCCGAAACCAACATTCGCCAGCTGATTCAATTATTCCAGAAAAATTACGGCGTGCCGCTTGTTTTGCTCGAAGGCGGAGCGGGACGGTTAGACAGTTTATTCTTTAGATCATTCCCGAACGCCGATCTCAAAAAGAAAGTGATCGATGAATATGTGAAACAAGGCGAACTTTCCGGCGGTGAAATCGCGTCTATTTTAAATGAAGAATTTGATACCGCCTATTACGGAATTGAAAATCAAAGTTTGTATGACGAGAATAAAAAAACTTTTCTCGAAGCCGTCGGCCGCGAAGGCGAAATCATCAACCAGCTCGGCCGCATTAAATCGGACCTTGAAAGAAAGGCGAAACAATATTTTTCACCGGAAACGGAATCTTTTTATTCGCATCAGCGTGATTTCCGGAATGATGTGATTGATTTGATGCGCTACGTGAAAGACCTTGTGGAGTTGTGGGAAGAAAGCAGTCAGCGGTCAGCAGTCGGCAGTCAACAGACATTAGACACTGGTCACCAGACACCGGAAAAAGGTAAGCAAACGGTTCTTGGAAAGGAACAGAGCAGTGCTCCTTCCCCCTTGATGGGGGAAGGTAGGGATGGGGGTGAAAAGGAAATGCCCCCCACCTTAATCCTCCCCCACAAGGGGGGAGGAGATAAAAAGGATTTTTCTACCGTCTTCCCCGAACTTGCGAAAGTTCTCACGGCCGGGGACAACGAAACCAAACTGCAAGGCCCCGAATATGACATCGCGACGAATAAACTCATCGAAGAGTTTGATATTAAAGTGCTTCCCTTGTTATCGACCGATGAACAAATTGAAATGGGGCAGATGATTCAGATGTACCGGACCGGGCAGATTGCTTCCGGAGCGCTCCTTAATCGGGTAGAAGAAGTTCTGCACGAGAAAAATATGGCCATCGATATCCCGGAGATTTTGAAACCGGCCGCGACGCATGCGAAAACGCTCGAATCGATTAAAGGAACGAAACTATTTTCCGAGTTAAGCGAGCTCGAAAAAGCATTGCGGAATTCACTGCCAAAGTCGGAGGAAGAAAAAAATGTCTTATGGAATTTATATTATGTCGAACTTCTCAAAAGTTTCGCGAAACTCGAACTGGTGCAGGAAGACTGGGAGGAATTACAAGCGAGCCGGCGCACAAGCGCACAGGAGCACAAGGGTCAATCATTTACTTGTGCTCTTATGACTTGTGCTCTTGTGCCCTCGGCAGAGCATTTGGATGAATTATTCCAACCCCATTACAAATTCTACGAACTTGCCACGAAGCGCGACGAAGCCCTTTACGAGAATGCGCTTGCGATGATGGAAAAAAACAAAACCAATTTCGCGGTGATCGTGACCGGCGGTTTCCACGCGCAGGGAATCACGGGAAAACTCAAAGAGTCAAAAGTCCCGTATGTGCTGGTCGCGCCGAAAATCAATCAGCTCGGCTCGAAAGATATTTATTTAAACGCGATGCGCGGAAAAATGTCCTACATGCGGTATTTCAAAGGAAGTCTGTGGGACGCCTTGGCGAAAGATTATTCCGCAAAACTCGCCGCCTCACTCAAGGAATCGGAACTGACGCCGAGCCTCAAACGTTGGCGCGACCGGATTATTCAGGATTCAATCGCCGAAGGAAAAGTGTCCGAAGCCGGGTCCTACACGAAATATGTCGACGCGCTCGTTCAGGCGCTCCGGCAGGGTTATGGAAATGTAGGGGCGGGTTTAAAACCCGCCCCTACGTTCGAAGATCCGTTTCTCGTGCTGGATTTGCGCAGCCGGATCGAAGAGGAACTCAATTCCATGATGTCGACTTATTTTGAAAAGCTGAAAGCACTTACCGAGAAGAAAGTGGAAGTGTTCGGAAACGGCATTTCCGAAATGTGGAAAACGGGAAACGTGACGAAAGAATCTGTTACTGCGCTCGTGAATCGGGTGAATGCGGTGAATATGTCGAATATTGCGGCTCAGATTGCGATCATTCGGGAAACACTTCAGGTGGTTCAAAAGCCGCCGGCAAGCGAAGCGGAACTTGGGAGAGCGGTCGATAAAGCGATTGCCAATTTTAAGATGACTCAGCCGGGTGTTTTGGAAAAACTCGCGCAAGTCAAAGCGTTTACCCTCGCAGATATGGACCCCGAAGCCGCTCGGCTTTATCAGGAATTGAAAAAGGAGGGTTTTTCGCAGGCAGAAATTCTGGCAATTACAAACGGGATAGAAGCGACGGTTAAACAAAAACTCAAAGAAGAAGAATCGCGCGCTCCGAAGTTTGATCTTGGGGCTCTTGGGAAACCTTCTCCTGCAGTGATTGCAGAAACGGCGAATAATGCAGCTGCAGCAAAAGTCCGCGCCTTCGTCGATCAGGAAATGGCTAAGGTCCGTCCTTTTGATGCTGATCTTCTCAAACAGGGTCCTTTTGCAGCTGATCAAGTGACTGACCAAGTCCGCGCACTCGCTGATGCTGCCCGTTCGGAAGCCCGCAACAAATTGGGAGAACTAAAGCCGACATCAAACGAAGCGGGCGACCTGTCCTCGCAGGTGCGGCCAGGGCCAAGCGATGCCGCTGCGAGGGCGGAAGCGCGGGCTATGATTTTCAACGACATCATTTCATTAAATGACGCGATTGAAAAGCGTGAGGTTGCCCTCACGAAATTTGGTCTGGGAAAGCTTCCGGCATTTGGTTTGCATGGTGAGATGGCGGGTCATCAACCGGAAGGCGATTTCTGGTCGTTTCTCTCGGGAGCAAATTTTCCCGATTACTGGCAAAATCAATTCCGGGGTGTCACTAAAAGAGCTGAAACCCAGAATTTGATCGATCAAGGCAAATTGACTCTCGACGAAGTATTTATGAATCCCCAGGAATTTTTCGAGCGATTGTTTGGAACGGTGATTTTTACGGCAAAGTACGGGAGGAAGAATTTAGGGGAAGGAGTTTTGCCGGAAATTTATATTACAAGGAATGTGGAAGGAAAATTTTCGTTAACTGTGACCAGCGCTAAAGAACGCGAATTATCCAAAGTCATGGTTATAGATCCTGATACTTACCGAACGGCAGAGAAACGGATTTTATTTTTGCAACAACAATTAGATTTGACAAAAACATCCATTCCGGAAGAAGCAATCGCGGATCGAGTAACGGTTTCTGGGAAAGAACAGTTGGATGCGATTGCGGCGTGGGTGGAAGCTAACAAATCAAAAGAAGTTAAAGGAACGGAACCATTTTTAACGGAATATTTTTTCGCGCGGTTACTTTATAAAAAAGTGTTAGACACGATTATTCGCATGGCGACGGAAGATTTGATAATTGATACTTCAAATCCCAAAGCCGCCGCGCCCGTCAGTGACTTTGATATGGGGGCAATCCGGAGGACATTTACTGATACAGCAGGAACCTCTATGATTAAATCATTGCCGGCACGTGCCATACCGGCTTTCAAGATTCCGGGAGCAGAGAAAACACCAACATTGACCGGTCCCGGCGCAATCAATGAAGTAAGGCGAGCCACTCCTTCAGCTCCTTCGGAAATTGCAGTTATGGAAAAGCCATCCGCCGGTCAACTTCAGCCGGGAGAAACCGTTCCGGTTCCGGGACCGATTACGGTTAACTGGAACACTTTTCAGGCCGTTGCTATCCAACCATTTCAAATTGAATTTCCGGCCGGCCAGGAGTTAGATTTAAAAAAATTGATAGGAAATGTTCAGTTTGCTCCCGAATTCAAAGAGATTATACCCGGCAAAAATTTGTTTACTAACGGAGGGTGGAAAAACAATCCAAGCTTGGCGCCGAAAGTCGATTTGTTGGGAAAACGACTTGGATTTGATTTGGGGGTTTTATCGAAGTCAATCACGATAGAGGCGCCAAGGATTAAATTGAATGCGCGGCAAGAACTCGATATTTTTCAAGCATTCTTACGGGATATGCTGCGTCTGTTTAATCAACAAAAAATACCGTTGGAAAAGCGGATTATTCGGGTCGAAGATTTTGTGGAATGGATAGAGCGAGAACTGATGGCCGGAAGAATGTTCCCTGAAAATGTAAGTCCGTTATTTGCGGCCATCGTCCATTTTCAGGGAATTGTGGACGGCGTGATTCAGCAGGACGGTCAGCGTGACGAAGCCGGGCTTTTGCCGATTCGACAAATTGGTGAAGACCAAAAACCCATTACAACGGATCAACTTATTGATGCAGCCGATGCATTGGAACAGCCTGTCCTTGAAGAGTTATTAAGCGCCCAAGGCCAGGGTATTGTCGAAGGCTTCCGCGGAGCTATTCTCGAACGTGCGATAGGTTACTGGGGTAAGTTAGTTGCTGAACTTGAGCGACGCGGCATTCACCGCTCGGGAGCGAGCAACCAACAGATAGAATCAAGGCGGCCATTAACCGAGGGGGGCGACCTGTCTTTGGCGCCGACGGCGGCAAGGGCAGCCGAAGGCAGTACTTTGGCTAAGCCAAGCGGCGAAGCCAAACGTGCGGAAGCCCGGGAAGAGGAATTTACGATAGATAGCAATATCTGGCTCGACTACTTTCTCGATGGAATAGTGGATCGGCTCGGGCTCCGCAACAAGCCATTTTCAATTCTCGTAAGCGGTCCAACAAAGGATGCAAACGGTGAAACTTTTACCGTGCTCCCCGGGCGGTATGATTTTTCTGTTGGGTATGATTTTCGTAATAGTAACTTAGATATTATGTTATTGCCAGGAGCTAAAGTCGTTTTCCTTCGCGCGGAAACGCGCAACCAATTGATAGAACCTGAACAGTCATTAATCAAAACGCGCGACCTGTCCTCGCAGGTGCGGCCGGGATCAAACGGTACCGCTGCTGGGGCAAAAATTCAGGTGCCGCCGGTTGTTGCGCCAAGCACTCCTTCGCAGGAAGTCGGGGACGGACCTCTTGGGACAGCTGGCAAAGAGGTCCGTCCCTGGTTGCCATCGACGATCCGGACGATGATTCATTTTGCCCGCTTAGCTCGCCAGCGGTGGAGCATCCCGAGGTTGCGTCGCGCGTTAATCGATAAATTCAATAAAGAGGATCCCGAATTCAGGAAGTATGGGCAACGTTGGGCAACTAACGTAGAGGGCCAGAGCAAGGTGGATTATTTATTTTTGGATGCCGCCGAGACCGCAAAAACGCCTGAGGAAGAGAAAACGAATATAGACCATATGTCTAACCGTCTGGGATTGGGCGGACAAGTTGTATTTGCTTCAGCAGTTCAGCAAGAGGTGGAGGCCAAAATCGAACAGTTCAGGGGCCGGAATGAATTCACAATTAGCCGCGAGGTCACAGAGGTTGAGAAAACCGTGTTTGGGTTTCCGGTTCCCGGAAGCCAGCCCTACTATTATGCTTCAGCGCGAAGGATGGAACTGCCATTGGCAGAGGATTCGACGATTACACGCCATACGAATCACGTTATTTTGGAAGTAGATAAGAAATCAGGACAAGTAGTCGTCGCGAAATATGTTCCTGAACTCAAAGAAATGGAAGAGCTTCTTTCAAAACGGGGCAAGGTAGCGCCTGGGGATGTGCCTGAGCAAGCCAGGCTCAGGGTGGAAGAACAGTTGCCGGGGTTACTTGTTTGGGAGCTCCGGATGCTCGATCAAATTCAAAAAGGTCTGCGCGGCGGAAAATTCGAGAGATTCACGAAATTATTTCCCAGACCCATGGGAACAGAGGAAGGGGAGATCGCAAGAGAAGGAAAGCCTCCGAAGAAAATTGTGATTAAATTAAGCCGGACATGGCTTCGCGACGGAGGCCAGAAAATTTCCCAGCTCGATTTTGCGATCCAGTTGATGGAGCTTGTGGAGGCTTTATATTCGATCGGGATTTCGGTCAATGATTTGCGGGGCGATAACATCGCCGTGACGCCGGACGGCGTTGGGGTAGTCGACTTGGGGAGCGCCACCATAGATCCTAACAGGGTGGGCGATAATCCCATTTTGAAAAAGGCGGCAGATCAGATTCTCCCGTTTTTGATGGATCTCAGAGAGATTTCGGCAGTTCAAAGTGATTTCAACGAAAAAGTTGTCAAGGTGAACGGAAAAATGACTTCTCCCACCATTGAGCAGGGAGACGGGGATTTGGGACCGTCGTTAGACCTTTTTGCGTGGGCGAAATTAGTGAATAATCCGCTTGGAAAGAATCCCGATTTACTCGTCAAGTATGATCCGGAAAGCGAAGAAGCCAAGCGGCTTCTCGCGATAACCGAAGAAATGCAGAAGGAAATGCTGGCGCCGGCAAATCCAAAACAACCAAAATATAATACAGCGTCCGACGTTTTTCCCGACATCTTGGAAAAGCTCCGGGCCATCAAGGCGGATTTGGCGCGCCCCGGCAAAAGTTCCGAGTTTATTCTAAAGGACGGTAAAAAGCCCGTAGTTCCGAGTCCCGAGTCAGGACAAACAGCTCAACTCGAAACTTTAAACCCGGAACCCGAAACTCAATTCAGGGCGGAAACGCGGCAAACGGTTCCTTCGAAGAGAGTGGGCAGAATGGCCCGTGATATATACGAGCGAATCCGAGAAACGGTTATGGCAAGGCCCTCAAGTACGATGCCCAATCAAGTCGGTGTGTTTTTTAGGGACGGCGGGGATGAGAAAAGTGTAACAGATCTGAATCTACTTGTACCTCCTGGCAACGTCAATCAGGCTATTGAAATGAAAATGTCGGCAACAGATCCACGATTTGGGGAAGAAGGCAGAGCCTACGAAGTGGGACAAGAAGGAACAAATATTATTATTACAGCCCGCTCCGAAGTTCGCCCAACAGCGTTGGCGAGGCAGGCCCGCGTGCCGCAAGGATTCGAATTTAAACCGGGCATGGCTGAAAAGGTGTTTGATTGGAGCAGTACGTTGATTGCGGCATTATCAGCTGATTTACTAAGCGGTAAGGCTGACGGAATTTCGATAACAGCTACAAAAAGGTCTGTGTCCGCGGTGGTTCTGGAATCTTTTCAAGATCCAGGGTTGGTGTTGCAATTACTTATGAGTAGTCCTCAAGCGTTTCCCGAAGAAGCTGCTTTTAAGCTAATGGGGGATTTGGCTTATCTGAATCATTTGGCGCGATTGGCGATTCAATCTCCGGCGAATCCGTTGCCTCTTGCCATCAGGCCGACACCAGGTATTGCAACTCCGGCGCAAAATCCCGCTTCTCCATCGATCACCACAGTCACTCCTGCTTCGCCGACAAGCCCAAAGGGCCCTCGGTCGGAAGCGCGCCTGGTGGCGGAGAGCATGGGGATGGCGCTTCCGAAGGCACCGCCGATGGTGGGAACTTCGGATGTGATGGCGGCCGGAGCAGTTGCGAGACCTGTTACGTTTGAGTTTCCGACAACTGCCACACGCGGGGTAAATCGAAGAACATTCATGAAATATGCAGGATATGCGGGCGGATTGTTTGGGCTGGTTATCTCCGGGTGCTCCCAAATTGCGAACAGCGGTGAAGTGGCCCATTTCATTGTGGCCGGTGTCCCGATGCGTCGCGACGAGAAAACTTCTCATTTGTCTTACCGCCTGGTTTTTGATTTGCTCGGACAAGGGCTGAAAACGGGAGTGAAAGAATTTCAAGTTAACTTAAAAGATCTCAAGGCGGAAATATCCGATTCCGTCAAAACATTTGCGAAACAGGAAAAATTAAATCCGGATCAAACGTGGGAACTTATAGAGAAAACGTCTATTCTTATTTCCGGTGCGCTGCTGGTGGCCGATTCGATGCTCAAAGACGTGCCCGCGGCCGGTGTGAGCGCCTCCCAGTTTGCGCGTAAGCAAATGCAAGATCCGAGAACCCATGATTTATTTTTGGCGCAATCTATTATGGCGGCGATTCCTCTCGAGGTCGAACAAACGGAGAAAATAAATGAACTTTCTGGTGTCGCAAGGCTGCATAGCGAATTAATTGATGCGTTAGAATTTTCCGCCTGGGGCGAGGATGAAGGGCAAACGGTCAAAACGGATCTTCGAGGATTTATCGATCAGTTTTTCCAGGATGTAGCGAAAAATCCGGATGAGCCGGCGTCAATCATGGCAGCGGATTATTCCGAGGCTTTCCACGCGATTAATTTGACGAGGATGACTTCCAAGACCAAAAGCGGCAGATGGAATTATCAGCTTTTGCGCTACACCCGTTACGAATCATGGGTGCAGGATCCGGCAAAAACGCCCGGCGCGAAATTTAAAAAACAGGATTTCCGAGTCGCTTACGTGACTCCCGTCATGCGGATCGGCCCGAAAATGTTCCTGGCTTATTACGACCTGAGTTCGGATATGGTGCTGGTCGATAATGCGTCCATTGCCGAGCTCGTGACGCGAACAGAACGTTTGCTGAAAATCATGGCCGATTTTGAACAAAGCGGAAAGAGCGAAGAGGACAGAACCGAGATGCTGGATAGGGTGATTGACGTGCTTGACGAGGACTATACGGCCGATCGCCGGAAAGTGGATCCAAACGCCTCGAGTTGGAAGTCCCAATATCCACGCGAAAAACTTCACGAAATAATGTCACTTGTTGTACAGGGATACAGAAGGGATTTTAAAGATTATTTTTCGCGGATGGAGGATGCAATTCGTTCTCACGCCGAAATCCCGACACTCGCCCGCGAAGAGATTGGCAGAAGAGTGTCCGGGAACACTCTGATTCATGAATTTGAGCATTTTATGGGCGGGCAGAAAAACAAAGTGGCGGGGCAAGCTCTGTCGAAGACCACGGAATTCTTGCGCAATAATTATATGGACGAAGCCCTCTCGTTCTTGGCAAGCCTGTTTCCGAGTTTGTATTTAGATGCCCGCCAAAAGGAGGCCACAAGTAGTGCCCGTTTTTCGGTGTTTGCGTTGACGGCACGCACCGTCGTTGAGAATAGATTTGGCCGGCGGATTCCTTACGCGGAGGTCAAAGCGCCTGACGGGACCTCTAACTGGCTTCCCAAACCTCCCGCATCCAATCAGGCAATTGCGGAGTGGGGAGATCTCATTTACGCGATTAATTTGATCCAGCTATTCAATCAAATGGGAATGATTTTGTATGAAAAAGAAAAACCGGGCGCTAAGAAGGAAGATTTCCGGAAAGAACTCGACCTGACACAGGTCGAAGGCGATACGGAAACGAGTTATTGGGAACGGATGCGCCGGGCCAACTGGATTCTCGAAAGATTGCTGGCTTCATCTGATGAGGAAGTTGAAAACCTTGTGAAACGCGTTTTTTCCGAATGGAACAAATTAGCCGGCGAACATGTTTCCCCCGAACCCGATATTCAACGCCTCGTCCTGACAAGCAGCAAGAATTTCACACCCGATATTTTTAGTCCCGTTCTCGCCAACGCAGAGATGAAGACCACAGGGATTGCAGATCGTACGAAGAGAAGAAAAGCAGAGGAGGCAGCGATGCGAGCTCGTTCTCCGCACCCCTTGAGTACCACGCCGATTGCGGTGACCCCTCTGAGTGAACGTTTCGGTGTCGGCGGCTTGTTAGGCCGCTCAGTGGGCCGTTCGGAAGCCCGCCAAACAGGCGTCGGCGGGCAGACGCGGATGAAGCAACCCGGGCCAAAGGGTTTGCGTGGAATTGGATTTGCGATGCTATCTGCGGTGGCAGCAATATTGCCATTGGCAGCTGGATGCGGAGCGGGCGCAGCCATTGCGCCGGCGCCGGTTACGCCTGTCGCACCTGGAACGCCTGAAGCACCAGAAACACCAGGAACACCAGAAGCACCTGCGGAACCGTCAGCGATAGATATTTACAACGAAGCGCGGGCTTTTATATTGAGTCAGGGAGCAGAGACGATTGACGTAAATGGTTACGAAATAAAATTATATCATAATTATCAAGGTGACAAACGCAATTATCGTTTAGGGGATCAGGAGAAGGTATGGTTAATCGATGGATTAAAATTAATTCCGACCCATCTGTTGCATTTAATATCGCAGGTTTTGGTTTTACCGACAGAGTCATGGTCGAACGCAGCCGCATCAGTTCCCCGAGGCATATCGAATTTAGGCGAACTGAATTTGTATACAAATAATGAGCCTGCCGAAACGAAAGCAGGGGGTGCGACTGCGCGCAGGATTACCACGGGAGCGCGACAGAGAGATTTGGGAGAACTTGCCGAGAAAGACGGCAGGGCGCGCATGGCAAAATTAATCGCGAGCCACTCTTTGTTGAATTGGGTGGTTCTTCATGAAGCTCAGCATCTTTGGCAGCATATCGATAGCAAGGGAGATGAGAAAAGGAAAACCCTGATTCAGGCCGCTAAAACAAATCTCCTCAACGCTGCGGATGTTTACGGATTTTCATATGATTCCGATATTGAAATCGAAACGATGATTATGGAAACCTCCTATGGGTATGGCAGTCGTGGGTCAATAGAACGGGCTGTTTTGCAGGCAAAGCTCGGGGATTCTACTTTTCTTGATTTTCTGTTGTTCGCGATGAGATCCCATATTTTACCGGGCGATGGCGCAATTCAAGCGTACGGCATTCCTTATGGATCTGATTTGTTACTTCCCGAGAAGTGGTCTGTTCAGGTTGATGGGGATGTGATTGAGATTGGCAATGCATTACGGATTTTTACAACGCCGGATGGCTGGACGACAAGAGTTCAGTTGATCAAGCCCTATGAAAATGGTCTCACGGCTATAGCGGAAGATCTCTCTCTTCCGATGCAGCTCGACACGAGATTATTTGTTCAGGATATTTTAGCCAATAACCCGCAGCGCGGGACACTGACACCTCTCAACCCGGTTCGGTCTACTGCAACCTATTCGACTCTTGCCGAACTCAGTGTGGCAGAGCCGGTTCTCGGCGAAATTGCGCAGAAAATTGTGTTGAATGATATTGACTCAAGAGGGATGACCTATCGTGAGGATTTGACCGGCCTCACAACGGCAGATATCCAGCGGACTTTTGATTTTACATATGGTGTGCGCCGGTACGTCGGAACGGATGAAAAGGTGAGAGTGGAACTGTCCATGCGGGGAATGCGGATCATTGCGTTAAAGGCAGAACGGTCCTTTACGAACGCATATTCGGATGGAATGCGGTTTATATTTACCGAAGATACAAGCGCCGGGTTGCTAACTATGGAATCGCAGGAGCCCAGTCTGTATCCATTTACAAACCCGCCCGTTGTTTTACCCTTTAACGGAGACAGTTGGCCAATTCCACAGATTGTCGAGCCGCCGGTAACACCGCCCGTGACGCCGCCTGTCGTGCCTCCGGCGCCGACCACGGTCGTTGATGTGTTTGATCCTGCGCTTTTTCCCGGGATGTCTTTTGGCAATAATATGACAGCGACGCGAAACGATTACGGATTTACGCTTATTCCGACTTCTGCTGAAAATTATATTGGTGGTTACCGAAAAGCTACGGAGGGGTGGCTGACCCACATCGGGATGTACAAAGAAGTGGACATTACGGTTCAAAGCGCCGGCACGGTGAGTTTTAAACTTGAGCTGAAAAGAGATACGATTCAGCTTATCGGCAAAATGGGAGAGGTTGATGGACGGAAAAAAGATATAACAGTGACATCGAACGGCGCGCCGGTGACGAAGGTATTTCAAATTGTTAATGAGTTTGTTCCTATTGACGATCCTGATCGAATTACGCTTTCGCCTGATGAATATATGAATGTCTTCGCAATTTCCGATCTGTCCGAAGAGATGACCGTCAGCGTCAAACTCCGTTCCGAAGCGCGCAACTTGTCCTTGGAGCCAACGGCCGCAAGGGCGGAAACGCGGGCGGGGGACGAATTTATAGGTTTTACGGGACAGGACGTAACAGAACCGGCATTTTGGGCGGATTTTTGGAAAGACGGGAAAGCGAGTTCTTTGCCTGAAAAATATCGACCGGATGTAGCGAAATTATTCGCGGAGTTTTTCGGAAATTATAAATCAAATCCTTCACAAATCCGCATATTGGATATCGGGACAGGAAACTTTTTTGTGCCAAAAGTCGTCAGGGAAGTCCTGGGTTCGAATGCACAAATTTCTGCGATTGATGCGGCGGAGTTGAGTCCGGACAAGGTTCCTTCTTTTGTTGATTTTCGCCAGATGAATTTTGAAACATTGCAAGGATTTCAGGATGAAACTTTGGATGTTGTCACATCTTTAAATGCCTGGGAGTATGCGGATTTAAAAGAGCAGGCGCTTAGAGAAATTTATCGTGTGCTGGTTCCGGGTGGCAAAGCCATGTTTCTCGTCCATCATAGGAACTCCGTTATATTAAATGATGTGAGAGCACACATGCAAGCAATGAGTACCGTTATGAAAAAAGATGCGTTATCTTTGCCTCAAGCAGTGCTGGCTCGCGCACTGATTGAAAAAGCGGGAATTTATGGTGATGAAGAAAAAGCAAGCTTAGCGGAGATGGTTAGGCAAAGCGGTTTTAAAGTCGATCGTCTAGAGCCTGTTTATAGCCAGGGGGATTTGATTGGGTGGGAATTAGAAATGAATAAACCAGCTCCTGAAGAGGAAACGCCGCCAGTGCGCGCGGAGACGCGGGCGGGAGTGACGGTAAAAGATTTGCGTTTGAAATTGGGGGCCAACACAACAAATCTTGATGTGATTCGCGAACAAGTTCGGCCCTATATGAGATCGGCAGATGCCAGTATTCGCCGGCAATTAGATACAGGCCAAAAAAGAGCAACTAAACACTTCCTGATAACGGAATTGCAATCAATTCTCGGGAAATATTTTATGAATCCCGGAGTGTTTGAGCGGATTTTTACCGAGAGAATTTTAAATCGGATAGGCGAGGGAAAACCGGTAAGCACGGCGGAAGAATTAGAGAATGTTTTGATTAGTGTCTTTGAAGAGTTTAATGCCACTCGCTCCGAATCGCGCGTTGGGATGGGGCAAGAGACAAGGGGCAAGAGACAAGAGGATCACATGTCTCGTGTTTCATCTCCCGTGTCCCATCAAGCGAGGGCCGAATCGCGCTTGTCGCCGATTGCGCAAGGGATCGTTTATGGAAGTTTGGGCGCGGACGAGGTTTTTGGAGCTTCGAAGGCTGCAATAAAGGATGGAAGGTCTGCGGGACAATTTACTGATGGAATGAGACAAGATATTTTATCGGAATTGGCAAAAGCTGAGGAGAAAGGGAAAGGGTCCGTCAGCGGATTGGTTGAGACGTTGAAGGGTTTAAAGGTTGTATCGAACGACAATGTTCTAAAAACGATCGAAGCGGAATTTTCGAAAATGGGATTGCCGGTCGAATTTGTGAAATTAATTCTTACATCGTCGGTGGACAACGCCGGCAAAACACAGTTGGATCGCATTGTTGAGTTTACGAAGCAATATGTCTTGCAGCAGAGTGCCGGATTGTTAGAAAAGGCGCAAACCGTTGAGCTTGAAATGAAGGCGGAGCTCACGGAAGCGGCGGTGAATGTAGCGAAAGGTGTTGTCAAGGCCATTCAGGAAATCACTGAGCCGACGATTATTCAATTTTTTATTCCCGCCGGTTATATAACATCCGATGATAAGACGACAGACAAGTTTCGGGAAGATTTTAGTGAATTAGCAAAGACAGTTGCTAATATTGCCATTCTAAATTCTAATATTCGTTTTGAATTTATTTCGCCCGGTATTCAGCGTGATTACCGGGTACCGATTGAACGGGAATTTAACCGCGCCCGGACAAAAGGAGATATCAAGACTTATCAGATTTCACTATTTCCGATGAATGCGTCTCGAGATGCCAATGTGGTGATTACAGACCAGGTTCAGACGGCGAATGCACACGCGGCTAAATTGGCTGCAGATGCGTATGTGAGCGGAGGGAAAATCGCATATCAAGGTCTTGATCGTGTAACGCCGGTTGGTTTGTTACTCGCGGGAATGGGTTTATTGAGTAAAAAGGATATCGACGGGATTCAACAAGTTGAACAAAATATTTTCCGCGGGGTGAATGCCAATGCATTCAATCAATTCTTTGCCATGACTCTCCGCTTGGTTCTCGAAGAAGCCGCGAAGGATGCTCTCGCCAAAGCCGCGTAAGCGCATACCGTTTTGAAGTTTAAGGCATCCCGTAAGAAGTGTCTCCCCTCTCGGACAACGTAAAAAGCTATGTAGGGAGACTTCGTCGCTTTTTCCGAACTCGCGGATGAGACACTTCTTGCAGGATGCCAAAAGATGCGGATAAATTTAGTAGTTTGAAGCATTAAAAAAGGAGCGGCGGGAAGCCGAAGCGGCTTCGATCGGGCGAAGCTTTCAGCACAAAGCTGAGCTCGAGCGGCAGCGAGTACGCTGGTTTCTTCTTTGGCCGCTCGCCATGAAACCAGCGAACGCAGCTAAAGCGGAGGCTTCTCCCGCTCCTTTCGTTTATTAATTCATAACTTATTTAATTCAAACAACTTACGCTGTCGATAAATTGTTCATAAAAGTTGCATTTTAGGGAAAGGCCGGGTATACTTACTAAAATCCCTTAAAAAGGCGGTTTTTCAATACGTTCCGTGGCCAATCAGAATAACCCTATCGTAAGGTATTCCTATAAGTGCATCGCTATTTTTCTGCTCATTTCTTTCACGCTTTTAAATCTTGTTGATTACCCTTTTAACAACGTTTATGCCCAAACTCTTCAGGGGAGTGCCTTTCCACGCCACGGAACGAGTCAGGCGAATCCGGAAGAAATTCTCGGTTCCCTTTCACTCCCCGAAGAGCTGGGCATTATTTTGGATAAGTTTACACCGAAAGAAAAGGGGACAGGCAATGGGTCGCTTTTGAGCCATATGCCTGTCCCCTTTTCTTCGCGAGCATTCGATATTCGGAATTCGAAATTCGGAATTGACGAGGCGAAGCAAGCCAACCGCCTCGTCATTTACCTCCAGGATGCGCATGCGAATTACGATTCCGAAACAAACATTGCAAAAATTATCCGCGAAATCGAGAAACAAATTGTAGGGAACGGTCGCGGCCGTTCCCTACTTGTTCTTCTCGAAGGCGGTGAAGGGGAACTCGACAGCCTTCTTTTTAAATCTTTTCCCGATGAAAAAATTAAAAAGGAAATCTTAGAAACGTATACGAGAAAAGGAGAATTGACCGGCGGCGAAATCGCCTCGATTTTGGGTGAGTCGGGCGAGGCGCGTTATTACGGAATCGAAGAGAAAAAGTTATATGATGAAAACAAACAGGCATTTCTGGAGGCGATTGAAAAAGAACAGGAGATTTTAGGGGAACTGGATGGGGTGGAAGGGGAATTGGATGGAAGGTTAGCAGGGGCAATTCATGAATTGCCCGAAGAAAAGGGGACAGGCAGTTCGGATAAAATGAGCCAACTGCCTGTCCCCTTTTCTTTTCTCCAGGCCCAAAAATCTTTCCGCAATGACAAAATCGATTTGATCGAATATGTGAAGGTGTTGGAACAGTTTAAAAATACAGCGGATAGCGCAAAAGAAAAGGGGACAGGTTCTGGTTCGGCGGAGTCAGAACCTGTCCCCTTTTCTGAGGATTCCCCAAAAAATCTATCCGCTAAACGCTATCCGCTATTCGCTACCCAATATCCCGAACTTTCCAAAATCCTTTCCGCCAAAGATCACGAAACCAAATATCAAGGCGCAGATGATGACATCGCGATGAAAAAATTAATTGAAACATTCGATCTGACCATTCTGCCGAAGCTATCGACCGATCAGCAGATCGAAATGGGGCAGATGATTCAAATGTACCGGACGGGGCAAATTGCTCACGGGACATTAGTGAATCGCATGAAAGAAATTGCAGCGGTGAAAAATATTTCAATCGAAATTCCGGAAGTTTTAAAACCTGCGATGAGCCATGCGCGGACACTCGAATCCATCAAGGGGACGAAATTATTCGAAGAATTGCAGGCACTTGAAAAAGAATTACGTACATTATTGCCACAGTCGGAAGCCGAGCGAAAGTTGCTCGCAGATTTTTATGAATTGGAACTATTGAAGAAGCTGGCAAAGCTGGAACTGACGCATGAGGAGTGGGGGGAATTGCAGTCACTAGTCACTGGTCACCAGTCACTGGAGAAGGGAAGTTATTGGTCGGCAGACGGCAGTCAGCAGCAAAGTGTGTCATCCCCGAATGTTTCCCTTGGGAAAGAAAGGGCCGGCCCCAGCTTTTCCGGGGTTGTCGGGGATCTGCAAACCATAGATTCCCGCCTGAAGCATGCGGGAATGACAGTAAGCAGAAGCACGCCAGTGACAAGTAACTTAGTGTCCAGTGACCTTCGATCTTTGTTCCAACCCCACCTCCGCTTCTACGAACTGGCGCTCCGGCGTGACGAAGTGCTTTTTAAAAACACCCTCGCGCAAATGGAAAAAAACAAAACCAATTTTGCGGTGATTGTCACGGGCGGTTTTCATTCCGAAGGCTTGACAAAGAAGTTTAAGGAATCCGGGATTTCATTTGCGACGGTGATGCCTAAAATTAATGAGCTGGGTGATAAAACAAATTATATCCATGTGATGCAAGGCGAGAGGTCGTTTACCAAATATTCTTATCGCAATTTATGGGATGCGCTGGCGCGTGATTATGTTGCGAAAGTCGGGGCGGCATTGGCTGGCGGCCCTCACCCTATCCCTCTCCCAGAGGGAGAGGGGAGGGGTGAGGGGGATTTACAGGTTGATCATAGGCTTGTCCCCTTTTTGCTCAAAAAATGGCGCGACCGGATGATCCAAAGTGCAATCGCGGACGGAAAAATCGAACAAGTTGGCACCTATACAAAATATGTGGATGCATTGGGCCGGGTGTTAAGTGGTCAACAGTCGGCAGTCACCAGCCGGCAGAAAACACAAGACATGTCATTCCCGCAAGCTGTAGGCGGGAATCTAAAAAACGTAGATACCCGACACCCCGGAAAAGATAGGGCCAGCCCTCGCTTTACCGAGGGAAAGCATTCGGAGATGACAGATGAGCAAGACGCAAGTTTCCGGGAAGCGCTTGACCGCGAACTCAATCAATCTGCCTCCAATTATGTGGACCAATTGAAAGCGCTTGTTTCGCAGAAATTTGATATTTTTGGGAAAGGGTTAAAAGAACTTTGGACGAACGGAAATATCACGGAAGAGACGGTTGGCCGCCTGATTCAGCAGATGAATTCCGTTTCCAATTCTCACCTAGGGATCGAGCTGGCGCTGACTCCGCAGATTCAGCGTGGAATTAGTGATAAGGTATCAGGCATAAGGCTTAAGCAGAGCGCTTATGCCTTACGCCTTAAGCCTAATTCAAGGGCCGAAGTTCGATCTGAAGAAATTAAGGCAATTATAGCGTTGGGAGAAAAATTGAATCGAAACTCGCTCTTGGGTACAAACCTGTTTTCTCAAGCGGGTCCAAACGAAGGCGATGTACCGGTGGTTTCGATCCAAGTTGTTCAGGCAAAAGACGCCGAGACGATTCTCCGTTACGTACGGGTGGATCCCATGTTTGGCGGCTCATTTGCATCTCGCGATGCATTTTTGGAATATCAATCAACATTGATTGAAAACGCCAAAGTTAGCCGACATGAACTTTTGCCATTATTTGTTTCGAGCCCTGTCGGAATTCGATTCAGAAAAGCAATGGCTAAAATGGGCGTGCATCGAATAACGGTGGATTTGATCCCGTATGAAGTTTGGGATGATTACGATTATGCGTTTGCCGTCAGGAACCGTATCAAGGAAGGAGATCAGCTTTATGTGTCGATTCCTGACATGTCTTTTTCAGACGTTCATTTGGACGTCGATCACTTGTCGTTTTTTGTAGTGATAGAATTAATGAAAAGCATCAGGGAATTGAATTGGGGGGCTGATGCATTAACGAGCGAAGGGATCATTTTTCAGGATGATCAGCCGTTCATTCCTCAAATTTCTGTGCCGCGCATACCCGGATTTTATTTGCTGCTTCAATTTTTGAAATCAAAGAAATTCTTGCCGGAAACGATATTGACCGAACTTAGCGAGAAACAATATCCGTACTCCCGGCAGCTGGAACAGATGTTCGGGGCTGTGTCTGAAGAAGAATTGGCTGCCTTCCTGTGGGAGCAGTTACCGGTAGAATCGGGTGAGCCTATTTATACGATGCTTGGGGATCGACAAACGGGCAGAAGCTATACGATTGAATTTGAACACAGTCGGCCCGACTTCCGGATTCGTTCGAAAGATTTGAATCAATATATTCGATTATTAAAAGCGCCGCACGGGCTGGAGCTTAACTACAAATTGGAATTGCCTGATCGGCGTTCTTCAAGGCCTTTTCTGTCCATTGATGTGAGTTCACTTTTCCAACGCCAAATAGAGCAGGTATTCAGTCGCGCAGGATCTGGCAAAGTCAAAGAAGCAGTTTCTTTAATTGAAGGTAAACAATACGGGCTTCATGAATTGATAGATCGGTTCTTAAAAGAAGCTGCCGAAATGGGAGTTCTGGAATTTGATGATCGCGGCGCAGCACTTCGAGTGGATCGGAAGGTTTCGCCTCCGCAAGCGAACATGAGAAAGCCGAAAAGTTTTTTATCAGATGAAGGGCAAGGTCCCGTCCGCTCAGAAACCCGGGCGAAGAAAGGAAAAAGCCCGGATCAGTCAGTTTCCGGTCCGATCTCAAATCAGGACATTGTGGATGCGATTATTAATGTTTATGCCGTCAAACTAACGGCGCAATTGCGGGAACAAGACGAAAGAATGACGTTTCCGAGGAAAGAGATCGCGCGGAAATCTCTGATGAAATTGGTAGCCGAGGCGTTGGGCATCAAGGAATCAGAGCTTGAACAAATAGTTGGAAAGGACTTCTTGACGTTCTTAGATTTATTGAATGCCAAACAAGGCGAGGCGAATTGGAAAGAGGGGCAGTTGTTTCGGAGACAGTTGGAAGATGAAGACTTTACTGTTTTAACCAGGAAAACAATCACGGCGGCGCTTGAGAGCAAAAGAGCCAAGACTCAGGAAAAGCCGGGGATGAAACGGTCTGAAGCCAGGAATCTTCATTGGGAAGGTGTCAATATCGGAGTGGGCGAAAAACAAACTTTCCCGATGGAAGGGTTAAATGGTTCTTATGAGGTTTTTCACTTAAGGCAGCCGGAAGTGATTTCGAGCGGATTGGGCTTAAATCTCACCGGCGATGTCCAGGCTATGCTCGTGATGTGGCATTCTCAGGGAGATACGCATGAGCCGCTTTTCCTTCAAATATCCGGCGGGGCCGCGGGGTCTCAAACGGGATATTCTTTTTATGCCGATAGAGGGGTCTACGATTTTAATGTCATGAAACCTGTTTTTGATCGATACGATCCGGAAAATGAACTTCGGGCCATGAAGCAAATGCGTGCTGAAGTTTTTACGCGAGTCAATCAAGAACAAGATGATCAGCTTCCGTCGGGCCCCGGATTGCATTTCCGAGGGATTCACGTTGTGCCGACGGGATGGATTTCAAATTTGGGGGTGGGAAAAGGATCCCAGGGTCAAATCGATGAGAATTCTATGTTCGATCTCAACTTGGAGGTCGAGCCGGAACAGAAGGACGAAGCTGTATCACAGCAACCGCTCGGAATCGAAGGAATACAAGTCGCGGGTGTCGAATTTTTTGATTCATCGTTAAAGCCGTTTGACGGCGAAGCCGGCCGGAACCGTTTCCGTGCTTTGTATCTTGAAGGTGCGGAAGAGATAGCGGAAGCGTTGGGAGGTTTCGGTTTTGATTTGCCGGGCAATCATAAAGAAGCCGTGCTTGTTTTTTGGGAAGACAGGGAGGCAGGACAAAGTATTCCCCTTTTCTTTCAAATTTCAGGGGGCGGAATGCAAGCCCGGAAACGGTTGGTGTTTAACATTGCAAATATCGATTGGCTGGCGCGTCATGACAGATTGTTTTTCAGCAAACGCGGGCTAAAGGATCTTGCTCAAAAAATAAAAACGGCGAGTAACGGCGGCGCTCCGGGGATTCTTTGGCGGGCTGATTTCAATTTGAGCGAAATGAAATATCATGGGTTAGATGAAACCGAAATGAGGAGCGGAACGGTCGAAGCGTCGGTTGGATATCTGACGAAGGTTGAAGTTGCTGTCTCGCTTGAAGAACTTCAGGAAGGATCGGCCATTCAATCTTTGGAGATTTCCGTCAATCAACGGTCGGAAGCGCGCATCGAATCGGGAAAGCCACAGCAGTTATTAACCGAAGCGCGTAACAATAATGAGAGTGACAACCGGTTATCAATCGGAATGCGCGAAAGTACTTTGAATGTTTCGAAGGAAACATTCAAACGTGCCAAAGCGCGCGACCTGTCCTTGCAGCCGCGGCAAAGGCCAGAAGTTGCCGCTGAAAGGTCGGAAGCGCGCATGACGGATCAACAAATGGAAATTTGGATTGCGGATTTTCATAAAGAGGCGGAAGGAATCGGTCGAGCCCGGCGGCATACTGTCAATGGAAGCGCGCGTAGGATCGTGAGAAATCAATTATTACCGAAAGGATCTAAAATTTTAAGTTTGGGCGCATGGTTGGGGCATGATGAATTGTTTCTTGCAATGCACGGTTATGATGTCACGGCGACCGATTTCATTTCAGAAGCAGTTGAGCATATTGCCGGCCGCGCGCGGGAATTCAAAGTCTCTGATCACCTAAGAGCTCAACTGCAGGACCTTCATGAACCGCTTATTTTTGACAGTGAATCTTTCGACGCTGTGTATGCCCATCTTTCGCTTCATTATTTGGATCAGGCAACGCTTGCTCAAAGGATACAAGAAATCAGAAGAATATTGCGTCCGGGCGGCAAGGTGTTTGTTGTTGTTCGTTCAACCGACGATTGGAAATACAGAGAAGCGAACGAACAAACCGGAAAAGTTCATACAACCCACGAGATGGGCGGTATTTTGCGGGCGACCGAAGGCGGATTTATCGTGGATTCAAGAGGCAAACAGCAGCGGTTTTTTGATCGGGCTGAACTGTCCGAGGTTTTCTCGAGTTTTGGGGACCTTTCTATCGAGAAAAATAGATTTCAGCGGTTTAAAGATGAACCGGTTTCCACTGTCTTTGAAATTTCAGCAACAAAGTTCCGTTCCGAAGCGCGTAACCTTACACCAAAAACGGGGACAGGTTCTGGTTCAATGGACGCAGAACCTGTTCCTGTTTTGGAAAAGCCGCAGCAGTTATCAATCAAAGCGCGCAAGAGTACTTTGGCGGACCAAGCGTTAGCTGAACGTGCCGAAGTTCATAACCTTGAACGTAGTTCCAACCAGTTATTAATCAAAACGAACGAGAGTCCTCGCGAGGCGCAAGGGAATCAAGCGAGGGCCGAAGCGCGCAATGCTTTTCCCACTCGCCGGAGATTTTTTAAAATTGCGGCTGTTTTTGCGGGGCTCGGAGTTTCCGGATGTGTAGAGAAAATTGTTTCAATGAGCGGATATTCAGGTTTCAGGGACGACCGGACATCCCGGGTTGCAGCAGCAGTGGTGTTAAAAATTCTCGAACAAGGAATTGAAAAGGAAGTTAAGAATCATGCGATTGATCTCGAAGCTGTCAGATCTGAAATTCAAACTCGCGCCGAAGCCATTGCTTCAGAGCGCCGGTTGGCCGGAGATAACGTCTCCGATTTTATTGAGAAAGTGGTGATCTTGGTGGCCGGTGCGCTTCTCATGGCCGATTCGTATCTCGAAGGCCGACCCGCGGCAAAGGGCGAGCGTGAAAAGATAGCCATCCAGAAAATGAAAGATGCCGGAAGTAACGGGATTTTTATCGCGCAATCAGTGTTGGCGGCCTGGGCGGCCAGGGCCAGAGCCGGCCAAATTTCAAAGAAAAATTCCGAAACGCTTGTCCGTATATCTTCGGAAATCTTCCATTCGCTTTATGGCAATTTTCCCGCCTGGCGGAGTGACCGGAAAATCAAGGTGATTAACGGCCTCAAGGATTTTGTCAGGAACGTGGCGGATGCCGCAAACAACCCATCAGCCCGCCGGGAGGACCTCAAGACTATTGATCGCATTCATGCGCTTCATTTTATCGGGCTCACCTATTATCCAAGGCAAACGGAAGATCAACATTGGAGTTTTGACCTTTTCCGCTACAAAACATACGAGTCGTGGGAACAAAAAAGCGGCGAAAAACGTCATCCGGGCGACGGGAAATATGACGTCATGTTCGTTTATCCGGCCGTCGCGGTGAGGGAGGCGAAACACATGGCGTTTCATGAGTATGGGTCCGATTTGACTTATGTCAATGTGGAGTTCGTTTACGAATATTGTCAGAGCATTCTTTCGATGTTGAATATCATCGCTGCGGCTCTCGACGGAAAAATGAGCAAAGAAGACATGCTCGCCCAAATCACCGATTTATGGGACACGCTTAAAACGAATGAACGCAGAAAAGTCGAGCCCAACGCGCCGAGGTGGAAAGACGAATTTCAGAAGGATGAACGAGACCAATTAATGACTTTGCTCGAGGAAGCGCTCAAACGGGATTTTCAGGAGGAGTTTCAGGACCATAAAATTGTTTCCGGGCCTGTTATGCTCAATGAGGTTGTCCGGCGATACCTCGCCTCAATTCTTTTGCATGAGTTCCAGCATCAAGTGGACAATGCAAAAGGAAAGAAGACTGCCAACCAGCGTTATTCAGATATCACTCTGCAACTTGCCCGGGAAAATTTGGGGGAGGCGACGGCGATTCTTGCGATGCTTTACCCCGGCATGATGGATCCGGAACAAAAAGAGAAAAAAGTGAAAGGTCTTCAATTTTTTGATTTATTCAGTTTCAGCGATGATTTTCTCGAAGACCATTTGTACCGGCGTTTCAATTTTTCGGAACGGAAGTCAGGTGAAAATATTTTTTGGTATCCCGACATGCCAAAAGATGAAGAACAAAAAGGCGCCTATCTGCAGGGAGTCAATGTGCTCCGGTTATTGAGTGAGTTGGGCGCGCTTCTCGCGGAAGACGAAGGGGGGGGCCATGAGGAATTTAACCGGGCATGGAATATTCTTGTGGTGAAAGGGAATTCGGATGAAAGTTATCGGGAACGTCGGAAGCGAGCGAGTTTGGTGGTCGAAAAATTGATGAAATTTAATGATAAAGATTTTACGACCAAAATCTGGACTGTTTTTCTGCGTTTGCACGCCGCTTATGTCAATCCTTTTGAAGAGCAGGGAAAAACGCCTGATCTGGTTTCGCCCGAACCTGACTTGCAATACCTCGAACGCACCGCGCATGACGATTGGACGCCGGCGTTTGCCGTGACGGGCGGGCGGAGCGAAGTGCGCGAGGAAAATAATCCCGAGTTTCAAGTTCCGAGTTCCGAGTTAGTACAAACAGCTCAACTCGAAACTCATCCAAGGGCGGAAGCGCGTACACAAATTGGACTGGATATCCTGAAAAAATTGGCAGAGAACGAGGATTCGCCGCTATATCTTTTGAGTGATGACGATCTCGCTACAATTGCCGGCCGGACGCAGAAATTAAAGAGAATTCCAAACGGCACAGAATTTATTGTGGGCGGTACCGGGCTGGATCAGTATTCGGACGGTCAAAATTTAATTTTCTTTGTTACCAACGGACGCGTGCAAGTAGAGTTCGAAGACGGTGAAACACTTCAGGTTCCGAACCTGCCTAATCTGTACGGTGAAATCATCCTTTTTAAAGGCAAACGGAGCGCAACAGTCAGGGCCGTTTCTGATGATGTTGAACTTTACGGGATCACCAAAAAAGATGCCGGCGAACTCATGACAGAAATTCCCTGTTTTCAAATGGCGTTGTCCGCACTTGCAGACAGCCGGTTGTCGCGCAAAGCCATAGCAAATGCTTTAAGGCAAATGACGCAAGCGTTTATTGAAATGTCTCAATCGACAGCTTCCCAAATGTCTCACGGCCAGGCGCTGGAAGATTTTGAGCGGCTGCTTCAAACGCACATGACTTTGTTCCTGTCGCCCGTGATGAAACCCGAACAGCGGCAAATTTTCAGGAACCAGGTGATGGTTACGCTTCATCACGCGATGAAAGCAGCGGTCCGGAATCAGGAGATTGCGCAAATGGTCGTCGGAACGATGTATATGTTTTTACGGTCGGACGCGAAAAATAATGCGGAAATAAATGCAGCAGCCAAAGAATTATTTGAAGCGATTGTTGATTTTAATTTAACGGCAGAGGACCTGGCCCCGAGCGAGGCGGAACCTCTTCCTGCCCGGTACGCCGCATGGCGTGACTACGTCCGGCAAACGAAACTGGACGGATTCCTGAAAGCGCCCTGGAAAAACCGGAGCGAGGTCAGAACGAAAAAAGGCGCAAGAGGGCGGGGACGAGCGAGGTTGGAAAGATATGTGAAACAATTACGTTCCTCCGATCCGGCCGTCCGCAATGAGGCCATCAGGGAATTGGCTGCTTTCTACGCCAATCCAAATCGCCGCCGGTTTAAACGAACCATCGAGCGAAAATTTGATGAAGCACGGCTGCTCGCAAAGGTGATCGGAATCCCTGTCGGACTTGAGCCGGAGAATTTCGCACATCAGGTTTGGATCTCGTTGATACTGGCGCTTAAAAATTATGCCTCCCCAAAAGCTAAAAAAACTCAAAAAGCCAAAACGCCTTTGTTGATGTTTCTTCACCGGGTTGTGCGGGCAACGATTTTTGAAATGCTCGCAGAAAGATGGGGCGGTCTGGACGGTGAGGAGGTTGCCATCCCGCAAAATGCCATAGATGATGCATTCCGGAGCCTTAACGAGGCCGAAAAAATTCTCGGCAAAGGAAGTTTAGAAACAGATCTGGAAGTCTTTCGTAAAAAGTTCGAAAAAATATTTGATGACAAGCGCAAGGCGCTGGGAACAAGCACAAAATCCCTGTTACCATTTCAGGAATTCACCGACAAAATCAGAAGGAATATGGCCATCCCGGACCGTGGCGATGCGCAAGCCAAAGGGGAAGATATTGAAACCCGCGAAAGATTCTTTCAATGGCTCGAAGTCGCTTTGGCGCGGTTAGATGAACATAAAAGATCCATATTGGCGAGGCACTACGGCTTGGCGCCTGGTTCGCTGCGGGAAAAGCTTGCGGAAATCGCGAAAGACATGACTCTTGATCCGGGCCTGCTCCGTCGTCAGCACTGGTATGTTTTGGAAACGCTAAGGGCGATTTTCTCAGCCAAGCGTGCGCAGGACTATTCTCCTATCGTTCCCGAAGATTTTAGATGGCTCGGCCGGTATCTGGACCAATTGCAGGCGTCGAGGAAAGCTGAGAAAACGGAAGAAAGAAAACGGGCTGACAAAGTTGTGGTGTTTATTGATTCGATTATTCAAATTAAGGACGTAAATGAAAAACAAAACAAGATCGGCGGAGTTCTCCGTGTATGGGATGAAGCGCACGGTGTAAAAGGATATCTGGGCGCCGGATTATTCCCTGCGGGGACGGAATTCAGCGCCGAAAATCTGGCAATTATTGACGCGGCCGTCCGGCGTTTTTGCGATCATATGCTTGCGCTTGAAGATGAGGGGCGGATTAGGCGGTTTCCCCGTTACTTATTCGAAAAGGATTATCCGTATCCAAAGGCATACAGGCCGTACGGATTTGATTTTCTGGCTGGCCGGGCCGAAGCGCGGGTAGGAAAAGATCAATCTTCGGAAGAAATTCGAGAACAATTCCATTCCGTATTTATTTTAGCAGCTGCAAGAAAAGGGTTTGGAAGGGTAGTCGTTCGTTTCCTAAAGGGTGATATCTTAGAAGGGAAAATAAGCATTGCGTTTGCTGAACCCAGTGATTTGAGCACCCAAGAGACAGGTGATTTTGTTTTAACACAAATAGATGCGTCACGAGAAGAATTAGAACGGATCCACCGGGCATTGACTCAAGGGCATGACATTGGGTCAACGTGGAATCTTTGGTTTGGTTTTTTTTCAACAGCGTTAAAACAGTTTATATTCTTGCTTCGTGAGCAACCTCGTAAATGGACCGAGGATTTAGAACAAAAATTAAATGCATTAGAAGATCATGAGGTTGATGGGCATAACTTTGAAGTTACATATCGCATAGAACGAGATGATGATCCCAAGAGTCTCACAGGCCAGAAGTTGGTGGCGGAACTGCTCGACACAACGACTGAACAAGAAGCAAATGAACGGGCCCAGGCTTCATTTTTCAAAGATATACTTCGGAAATTGCAGCTGTTAAAACCGGGAGATATTTCTCGAAAGCCTGTTGCGACACTCGATGTCTATACATGGGCGAGAGATGGTTTCGATTATAAAATTATTCCTTCAGGGGGACATCTTGGGGGACAGCTAAGTCTGCAGGTAAAACGCACAGGTGAAGATGAAATTTTCAGAGAAGAAAAACTTTTGTTATTCTCAGAGCCTGATTTGTTTGCAGCCATTCTTGAGCAATTGGAGGGAAAATCGAGGAAAAACCGGGCCGAAGCGAGGGACACAATATCAATAGCTGAATTTGAGAAACGGTTGGAAGCTTCCGCGAAAGAACACGGACTGGCGTATACGAAAGATACAAAAGTTGCATTATTTATCGGCGACGAAGCGAACGTGATGAAAACAAATGCAAACAAAAAATATGAGTACATCTTCCGGCAAATTTATCCGCAAGTCACGGGCCAAACTCCGCTTGATATGCTTAGGATTTCATATGCAGTTAAAAGTGAAACAGAACTCAAGGAATTAATTGATATAGTGAGAAGCCATCCTCGTGTGATAGGCGCGGTTGCGACACAGCCCTGGAAGCGAACGATTGGGAAATATCTTGACGAGCAAACTGAGCGAGCTCGAATGGTGAGAGCGGTCAATCATGTTACTAAACAATCAAATGGGCGGTTGCTGGGTGATGCAATCGATGGTATTGCTTTTATCAATGCGTATGGAGATGCAGTGGGCGGATTTAAAGGAAAAAAAATTCTCCTGTTGGGTGGCGCTGGAGGCGCAGGGCGGGAAACGGGGGAAGCGTTAGCGGCGGAAGGTGTCAGTAGTTTGGGACTTGTTGAAACCAAAGAGAATTTGGAGCAGGCAGAGGCATTCGCACAAACTTTGAGGGAACGTTATCCCGGAATCCGCATGACCGCAGCTACAGGAAATGAGGAGCAGTTTTATCGTTTGCTTGCGGATGCTGATGTTTTGATCAACGCATCTGGAAAAGAGCTTCCGTTTTCAGACTTGAACGGGATATCAGAGGGAATGTATGTGATTGATATGGTTCGGATGCCACTTGCAACGTCGCTTCTCATTCAAGCAAAAGAGAGGGGAGCCTATATTTTCAACGGCGTTGAAATGGCTTTGTGGAATAGTTTGATTCACGCGAGCCGCTGGATTGAGCGGACTGGCAGCGTTCAAGTTGCGCCAGGCAATATGTATCAACCACTTCATTCGTATGACCATGATGAGCTTAGGAATCTGACGGCTGAAGAAATTGTTAGCCCCAGCAGATCCGAAGCGCGCTTGCCGCCGGTTGCGGCAAGCACTTCTTCGGATGAGACATTGAGGTCTCTTCCGAAGATGCGCGACATTAAACATACTACCCGCCGGACTTTTTTAATAAAGACCGCTGCTTATTTCGGTTTAGCCGGATTTGTTGGCGCGTGCGCGAAGTTAGTCCCCGGTTTGCCGGATTTGCTGTTCTTACCTGAGGTGCCTCCGGGTGAAATGCCGGAAGAGCCCCCGGTTGCACCCGAAGCGCCGGAAGTTCCCGCGGGCACGGGGACTCAATTATTAAACAATTATACCGTGATGCACGGTGACGGGAATTTGAATGCCGCTCAGCTTTCGGAGGGTGCCGGAATCGAATTAATTCCGATGAATGCGGAAAGCAATTGGGCCGGGGGATGGCTGTCGCCATATCTTCCGGATTTTGATCAATATGAAAAAGTGGTTTTGACGGTTCAAAGCGACGCCGGCGGTCTCGTTTCATTTTCCTTTGAAATCAAACAGGGTAGTTCGTGGCTTTTGGACGGAAAAGGATACAGGGTAACGTTTAACGCAGATGGCAAGGAACATCGGATTGCGGTTCCGAATCATACGCCTCCGGGGAAGATCGGCAATTACATGGCATTTTCGAACGTGACGAAGAAGATGCAGGTGAATTCGGCGATTGCCGTCCCGCGAAGCGAAGCGCGCCTGAAAAACAGTTCCGAGGCCCGAGTTCCGAGTTTCGAGTTAGGAAAAAGAGATCAACTCGAAACTCAACCCAGGGCCGAAGTTCGTAACCAACAGCAGGCATTGCGCGAGAAAAGAACGCAATTAATTGAAGCCGCAAACAATTTTGAAGAATTAACTCAAGAGACTTTAGCCGGAGCGCTGAAAGCCGCGAGACGCATGCGAGGGGTTTCAAACTTGCCGCAGCGGTTGTCGTCGAAATTAAATCCGGAAGCGCGCGCGGTGTTAAGCGAAACGGTCCGCGGGCCATTCAAGCAAAAAATCCTGGATCATTTGAAAAAGAAAATCGATGCGAAAGGCGTGATTGTAGTAAATATTCCGGCCGGCGCTTACCAGAATTATTTTGATGCGGATACGGATTTGAGTCAACTGGCGTGGATCGATGATGAAGGACGCTTCGTCATTCTGAATAAATTTTACGAATATCTAGAAACTTTAAAACTAAAAGACGCCCAAAAAACCAGATTGATTGCCTCGCTCCTCATTCGCCTTGCCGTGACCGATTACCTTCGGGACGTTCTTCGACAAAACGGGATTCGAAGAAACAGAACGATCAACGAGCAAATTAAAAAAATAGCGGTTCTTTATGAACAGCAAGCGGCCGGCAAGTCAAGGATTGCACTCGCCAAAACAGTTTCCTCCGACGCCACGTTTCTTTCCGACATCACAAGTTCTTTCATTTATTTCAATCGTGTTGACCGGCAAGCCGCCGCCGAGCGAACGCCGATGATGGTTCGCAGCAAGCCTTTGCGAGAGGAACGGATTTTGGGACAAGAAGGAGATTTCATGGAGGAGCCGGCCCGCCCGCAAGCAGGACGTGAAAGAGAAGGGACGCTGATTCACCGGTTGAGTGTCGTCGCACGCGGATATTATTACAACCGGAAAGAGTATCAGGAGGAGGCATCTCAGAAACGTCCCGATCAAACCAAGCTTCAACAGATCGAAAGAAACCGTGTCCGGCTTGTCGGCCAATTCGCAACATTGCGCGAAGATTTTACAAAAGAAAATTTCAACTTTTTGTCCATTCGGACCATTCGGGGGATTGAGCAGATCACGAGCGTGAGCGTCTTAAGAGAAAAAATCAAACGGTATTCTGAAAAATACGAAGACATTGTCAGGCGGCTTTCCAAACATGTGGGAGACGATACGAAAGCGGAACGGATGAAACGCCTGAACCAGGCAGCGATGGACGTGCTCAGCCGGCTTCTATTAATGGAACTTCACCCGGCGTGGATGGATCAGTTAATGAATCAGGGAGATCTGACGGCGGATTCGCCGAAGCTCGGAGTGTTATTCTCACGTTTCCGCCAGCTACGTTATCACATGAACGCACTCAAGCGCGAATTCTTGTGGAAACGCGTCAGGCAAGCCGGCCGGCGGGAAGTCATTCGCTATATGACACAAGAAGACATCAAGGGATGGAGTATCGGGAATTATCTTTTAAGTAAGGAGTTCTTCCGCAGCGTGCTCGGCACGGAGGAGGTCCGTTCAGAACTTCTTGATTCGGCGACGGGTGAAATTCGCGGGGATGTGAAAGCGAAAATCCGGAAATTATTCAAAGGGGATGTGCTGGTGGTCGAGCGGATCGGTTACCGGCGGCAGCGGGCTTATTTAAAAAATTCCGTCGAGAAATTGATTCAGCCATATTGGGAATTGCCGGGATTTAAGGATTTCGTGGTTTCGCGGATTCGTGAGGAAGGCGGAAAAATCAAAGGCAAAGCCAGCGAGGTTTCGGTAGATGCTGTCGTTCAAGTGTTCACAAGCGGGGTCATCGAAGAGAACGGACTTCATGGCGTTATTTTTGATGATATTGAGGAATTTCTTTTATCGAAAGCGGATGATGAAAAAGAGCAAGAAAATATTGAAGCGAATTTTAATCAATATGGAAGAGCCGATATTGATACCGTTTCCGCTGATCTTATCGGGGCCGAGTATCATAATGTTTTTGATCTTTTGCGCGCATTTGATCACACGCTTTGGAGTTATGCGGAAGCGAACATGGCGGCTTACGATATGTTGGGATACTTGGACGATGCCCTGGGCCGTTTAAAAGAACTTCAAAAAGGCCAACTCGACAAAGATATTCCGGGCGTGACGGACGCAAGGCAGAAAGCCCGGAAACACATCCGTGACAATTTGGCGAATGTGCTGGAATGGGCGTCTCGCGGCAAAAAACCTTCGAGAAGGATCGTGATTGATGACATGGTCGGGGCGGAGCTCGCGTTTTTGTTTACGGACGACAAGGTGCTCGCTCGTGCGATTCGCTGGGCCCGTTTTCATATTGAAAATTATGTGGATGAAAATATCAGGATTTCGAAATACATCGCCCTGAAAACGATGGAAGTGCGGGATGTGGTCCGGAAACCCGTGCAGGTGCTACTTGACGGCGCGAAGATTTCAGAAACCGTCAAAGAAATCGATCAGTTGCGGAACCGTTTCCCGCCGCAGTTTGAAGATCCGGGTTATCAACGGTTGCGAAAACGATTGCGCAATGTTCGCGACACGTTAAACGCATTAGATGGACGGACGATTTTGTTTGGCAGGGATGAGACTCAAAATAACCGGATGCGGAAACAATATGTGAAGCAGCTCGTCGAGCTTGAAATGGTAATTTATGATGTGATTTACAAACACATGCCGGACGATGAGTTCGGCGGAATCGAAGATTCTTTCCGCGGAGAAATCGAAAAGAAAATTTTAGCTGGCGAACGGCTTGAAGATGTCATTTCTTTCAATCGCGAGACGCTTCTCCGTCTCCACGAGCGGGTGAAAGGTGCACAACGATCCGAAGTCCGCGGAATTGGCACGTTATTGCGAGCGACCGGAGGCGATGGAACAGCCCAAGGATTGTCATCCCCGCGTCCGCCAAACAATGCGGTCGGATCCGCCAACGCTTTAGTGGCGGATACGCGGGGATCCAGCTGGATTCCCACTTCCGTGGGAATGACACAGGGGACGCGCTCCGAAGCGCGCAACAATATAAATAGTACCAAAGCAGACATTGGTCAAAGCGCGCAAGTGTCCTCGATACGTTCCAAGAGACATGTATCGAGGGCTGAAGCCCGCGCCGCGGTGAAATCAGCAAAGGCGGCGGAAGCAGTGACGGATGGTAATATTATTAAATTTTACAGGCGCCGGCGGAAAGTTTTGGCCTTATTACACCAATGGAATAGTGCAAGGGCAGATCATCCCGATTCATCGAGCCGGGTGTTACTTCAAAGGGCCTTTGCTGCCGACATGGCGGAAATTATTTCCGAATTAGACATCAATATCCGCCAGATCATTCCTGATATTCCGGAAGAAATAGAACCGCTAAAGGAGTTGGGCAATTTGGTTGATGATGCGGTTGCTTTGCAAGCAAAAATCGCGGAGTTCGATCCGATCTTGGCAAATATCAACTCTCAATTTAAACTTCCCGAAGAAATCGGTAATCTTTTGGAAATCGACGGATTGAGCAAGAAAAACGTCCGATGGCTGAAACGGAAATTAAAAGCACAATTATTGTTGCTTCGAAAAAAATTATTGGTTCCGATTCCGAAGCAGGCTTCAATTATCGATCTTTTCGATCAGATCATCAAAACCTACGAAGACATTTCTTATGAATACAAATGGCGGAACAAAAATTTTTCGCCGAGGGAAAAAACAGTTGAACGGATCGAAATCCTTCCGGACGGCAAAATTATTATTTGGCAGCATGTTTGGAAAAATGTACCGGTCGCCGGAGGCGGAACGTCACGCGAAAGCGTTTTAACCGGCATTCATTATGATAATTTGGAAGAAGCGTTGCGGAGCCGGAATGATATTTTACGGGATTACCATGAAGATTTCGGGATGTTTTTCGGACAACACCAGATTTTGGGTGAAGCACTTGAAAATATGAAAAGGTATGCCGCATTTCTTCAACGAGGACGAGTTGAACCGACTATCACAGAAATGATCCGGCAAGACATTCGTAAAGTTTTGGATGGCAAAAAAGGATTGGGAGGGCGGGAAACTCCCGTTCACGATAGAGATGCCGGCGGGAAAGTGCTCCCGCTACCCGGGGACAGTTTACAGCAATCGTTAACGATGCTGAGCGAAGGACATATGGAAGGCGCAAGAACGTCGATCGAAACCGCGCAACGGTATATTGAAATCCGGATCGATGAGATTTTGAGAATCCGGTCAAGAATTGAACAAGACCGGGTCAACATTTATACGTTATACCGGGATGAGCTTGTCCGCCAAGCGCTTGGCGGGTTGAGAGATTATTTGAAAACAACGCCACTGGTTCAAATTCTTCCCCTGGGATTGGAGTCGTTCCGTTCACGGCTTGCGGAAATTCAACGCGTTTATTTTTCTACGGAAATCCGTGAGCGTTATTATCAACGGTTGCAGAGCGGTCTTCGAAAAGTAATCGTTGCGGTAACAGAACTTGAGGGATCTGTGGAAAACGGGCGAGTCAATCATCTCAAAGATCAAATTTCTTCTATCTTTAAATATCTCGGAGCTCCGGGAAGATCGGAAATGCGCAATTTTAAAGCTAACAAGGGTGTCATCCCCGTGCAAACGGGGATCCAGCTGGATTCCCGCTTCCGCGGGAATGACAAACAAAAAGGGGACAGGCATATGACTCAAGTTGAGCGATTGCCTGTCCCCTTTTTCGGTAAACTCGAAACTCAATTGAGGTCCGAAGCCCGCGCATCCGAACCAGTGGACGCGGGTTCTTTTTTGGTGGCCTTGCAAAAATATCAACAAGATAAAATCCCCAGTGACGCTTTGATTCAGAAACTTGTAGAAGACTTAAAGCGGCTTAAACTGGCTCATCAGTTCAGACTCGATCAGCCCGATATTCATTTCGCCGATGTTGAGCCCAAGTTCAATCTGATTCTCGATGAATTGAAAAAGCGAATAAAACCGGCCCGTCTTGCACTTGGAAAGATGCATGACCCTAGAGTGAGACTCTCTTCGCAGGAAAATATTATCAGCAGGGAACTGCCTCTTTATTACTATATGGCCGAGGCTATTTTAAGGATTCAGGGAAATTATGAAGAGCTCATTCATATGACGTATGAAACCTTGATTGTATTTCAGAATCAGCCTCAATTGTTGATCGGCCGGCGTTTGCTGCTGGTGGATATTTTCAGGGACCTTAAACGGTACGATAAAATGCGGGTGGAACTTGAAATGTTGCTTGGAGAGCCTGACTTCCTGGAAGAGCGGCGCGCTTTTGCCACCCTTGATTTTGCGGAAGTCTTGCGAAAATTTAATCTGCCGCTTCAAAGCGATGAAATCACCCAAACAATAAAATGGCTTGATCAAGCCCTGGTTTTAGTGGAGCGGTCATCATTTTTTCGAAAAGATAAGGAATCTAAAAAATTAATTCAGGAAAGATTGCTATCTGAGAAGGCAGTATTTTTATTGCTGGCCGGTGATGAAGAGTTGGTCAAAACGATTGAGATCACGACTCCGCTAGTGGGAGAAAAAAATAGTCTTCCGATCGTCAAAACGATTCATTTTGCGGCTTTGCGGATGTTGGCGACAAAGCTGCTAAACGAGGATACGGCGGACCAAAGCGCGGTTTCATTTTTTGCCAAGGCAACGGATATTGTTCGTGAAGATGTTTTGGCTTTCCGAATGCTGACGGACGATTTGGGCGACACAGACCCGTTGGATTGGCGGTTTTATTTCTTCGCGTCTCTTTCCCTGTATCAGAAAGAGTATCAGAAAGCGATCAATATTTTAAGCGCACTTGCAGAAAAATATCGAAACACCAAAGAAAATATTTTCCTGATGTATGTCCTGTTTGATTTGGCGCGTCTATATCAACTTACAGGGAGTCACGAACAGGCGCATCAGATATTTAAATTGTTTTTGGAAGTCTTGCTGCGGCTTCCGGAGATTGATCAGCAGGTTCATTTGAATCAACTTGCGTTACTCAACCGGTCCGGGCACGGCGATGAGATTTCTGATTTGGTGTCAGCCATTTTGGGGAAGTTGAACGAATGGCCGAAAGAAAAATCTGTATTCCTCGCCTTGTATAAATTTGCTAACCGGTATACAGACATTGAAATGAGTGATTTGATGAATCAGACATGGGAGGTCTTGAATCAAAAAACCATGAGCGAGGAAGACTGGGAAAAATTGGAATTTCTTTTAGCGGGTGAAGAAGACGAAAACAGGTTGAGTGCTTTGAGGCGGATTCACCGAATGATGGGAGTCGCAAAAAACAAAGTTACGTATGCGCGGCTTCAGGCGAAAGCCAAAGAAATTGCGTCCAGGACAGTCAGCTATGACGACATGTACCACGATTCAATTATTGCCGGGCCCATCTCAACGATGAGGCTTCACGAGCGCCGGCAAATTAAGTTTACGGAGTGGCTCACCGGAGAATTTATTCGGGCGGATTATGACGCCAAAGTGTTTTTTTCACAAATTAGCAGCCTGGAACAGAAGATGAGCGAGATGATGGGGGCAACTCATATGCATCCGGTTTTCTATTTAATGGGGGTGGTTGCTTTGGACTCTTTTCTCGAAATATCCGGACGGCTCAATTGGTTGCAGGTTCGGATGGTCGAGGGACTCAGAGAATTTATTGCAGCTGAACGGGGAACATTGCTTAAAAAAATTAAAATATTTTCTGCGGATGCACAAAGTCTGCAACTATTGATGAAATTAACCAAGGTTTTTACTGATGCGGGCGATTGGCAATCGGTGGAAGGATTGCATCAGGAATACCAGAGGAAAGCAGCCGAATTAGTTAAAAAAGCAACAGGGAGCGGAAAAACAGAAGATGTAAGTTCAGCGCGAAAAGTTTTTTTGAAAAATGATTCTTTCTTTCAAATGACGGCGATGGCTTCCATGGGTGCGATGATGACGGGAAAAACAAAGGAGAGCGCTCAATATTTGGATCATTGGTTTAGCCGGGTCAAAGAACTTGTAGAAAAAAAACCAGATTGGCTGCCTGCAAAAAATAAAGTGCCTTTCCGGGATTTGATAGATTCACTGCCTTATATTTCGCTTGGGTTGTTCTATGCAAAGCTCCAGTCGGATGAGGAGGGGAGACGCGCGTTAACGGAATTTCTAAATCGTTCTCTTGATTTTGTTCTTTCTGAAAACGATGCTCAGGATTTAATGCAAGTGGCCGGGCTGGCTTGGGATTTGGAGGAATTTGGAACATTCGTTAAATTAATGATTCCGATTGCGGAAAAACCGGAAAAAATCAAAGAAGGTTCTTCCGGGCAATATATCCGCAGTGTTGAATTTTTGATTATGGCTTACCATATTGCGCGCTCAAATGGATGGTTGTCCGAAGCTGAAAAAATGAAGGCGGCACTGGAGCGATTATTCCCCCAATATGAACGGTTGACTAAGGAATCAAAAAGCCGGGGCGCTCAAGTCCCGTTTCAAATGGCGAAAGGTTTTTCCCATCTGGTGCAGGGGGAAAATGACAAGGCGCTCGAATCGGTTCTGGTCGCCACGCAGCAGGAATATCCGGCGGACTATTATCGCAGTATATATATTTCGCCCATGCTTGCCGTTGCGTATGATTTAAATCAGCGGAAAGAAGACGCGCTCCGGACAATTCGCGAAACCTTGCTTCCCGTGAGTGAAATAAGGAAAAAATTAAAGCGGTATTTTGATTCATCCGACCATCCGGAGACGATGAGGTCATCGGTTGCCAGTTTTGTTTTAATGCTTCCCGCGGAGCAGATTCAGCGTATTCTCAATTTATGGGCGAGTTTATTGTTGTCTGCGCCGGATGAGCCGCTCGCAGAGTGGGAAATCGAGCAAATTCTGTGGTACATCAAAATAATCAATCCGCAGTTTTTGAGAACCATGATTCGATCGCATATCGAAACACTGACCGAACAGCCGGGGCAACAATCCGTTTCGCGGGAAAGTAAAATATTGGCCGAATACGAAGCTGCTGTTACGCCCAATTCCGGAGATTATTTATTTTTGGACGGTGTATCAAGGCGGCCGGAGATGGCTTCGGCGATCCGGCAAAAGGTGGAAGCGATTTTGAAAAAATGGATGCATGATCTGAGCGGCCCGGATCTGGTTCGAATCGCGCGCGATTTTTACGATCAGGGCCGTTATGATGACGCCGGCCGGTTATTGGGTCAGATCAATCCTCGGGCGACGGAGCCAGAGGTTCAAACAGCGATCGCTCAACTTTCCGAACGGGTTGCGAAGGCGAAGGGTCTTCTTCAACAAATGCGCGATCAATATAAACATTTGAATTTTGAAGAAGCGCTTAAAACGATTGATGAGTTGATGGGTGTAAATCCGGAGAATCCCGAAGCCGCGCGAATCCGTTCGAATATCGAAAAAATTCAACAAGCGCGAACCTTGGTTCAGCAGGGAAAAGGACCGGAGGGAATCGGGATTTTAACAGAACTTCAGGCCGGACCGGCGGGAGACGTCGTCATTAAAGGATTGGTGAGAGCGTTTGAAGCATTTGCGAGCCGCCTTGACGAGGTTTCGGGATTGATGGACGAAAGCCGGTATTTAGAAGCGGAACGTAAGCTTCAGGCGGCTGTTGCCGTCGCGGAGACATCTTGGCCATTTGCGCGGAACCGGACGGATGTCGAAAATTTATTTGAACAAATCGAAAAATCGAGAAGCCTGGTCCGTCAATATCAAGAACAAATTAAAAAAGACGGACCGATTGCCTCTTTCTTTGAAAATGTTCAGAAACTTGCTACATTTCCCGAGCATCGGGACCAAGCGTATCAAAGCATTTTAGAGGAAGCGTTGAGGTCCTTGAATGACGGGCTTTATACAAAAGCCTTTCAATGGAGCCGGCTCGTGTTTGAGTTGAATGCGGATTATCCGGCGTCCGAGAATTATTTGGAACTCGCAAGGATTGTGATTTCACACGCCATGGCGAATTACTGGATGCCGCAATTGATTGACGATGATTTTATGATTGGGGCCATGGTCGAAGCGGAAAACAAACGCGATGAACGGGAGAGACGAGCCAAAGGGCTCCCACCGTCTGCCGCGATTGAATTTACATTCCAAACCATCGAGTTTACGCATAATGGGTTTATTGCGCATGGTATTCCGGCAGAACAATTGAAAGGATTTGTTTGGCGGGGCGATACATTCCGGATTAAGCCGAAAGGGAAAACCGAGGCGTTACAGCCCTTTTTCCGCGTGAAGCAGACCGGGACCGATTCTCTGGAATTTGAACTGCCGAAGGTGTCCGCAGGTTACGATTATATCAAATCCGAGCTTGAAGATGCATTGAAGCAGGGAGGAGCTCTCATCCGGATCAAGAATTCATCGTGGGTGAATCAAAAAGATATGCTGGATGATGTAGTTTCAAATCTCGGGCGGACAGCACACGGACATATCGCTATTGATTTAAAAAAATTGGGAGCGAGTGGTATTTCCGAAAAAGTTTCCAAAGCAACGACGGGAGATCCCCGGTTTGATTTGTTGCTGGGACTTTCTTTGTTTATTTCGGATCCTGCACAAAACGGGCGGGTGAGCGATGAACACGCATTAATTGAAACGACGGTTGAAGCCAAGGAACAAGCCGAAAAACAGCAGCTTGATAAAGCTCAACAGGCGGGTGTTATCGAAGGTCTGATGAGTTCCGTTCCGATCGCGTTATATCAAGGGCCCCCCGGAACCGGAAAAACAACAGCGATTGTTTGGCTTGCGGAATTATTTTTAAAATTGGGACGGAAAGTGCTGATTTTGTCACAAACCAATCCCGGCGTTGACAATGTGGCACTCAAATTGATGGACCGGGAACTTCTTAAAGACGGGCAAGGACCGATTGCCCGCGTTGGAAATAACGAAGAGCCGATTGACCAGAAAGTGTTGGAGCTTTTGTGGAATGTGAAAGAAGAGAAATTGGATTCATTAGTTCGTTTGCGCGCGGCCGGAAAAGGGACATTGACTTTGGGAACGACAAACGGAATGCCGCTTGACTCGGACCTTCAAAAGAGGCCCCAGTTATGGAATGCCGATGTGATTATTATTGATGAGGCGAGCCGCGGAACGGTTCCTGAAACGCTCCTCCCCGTTTATAAATTTAAGGGGTCGTCCAGCGGTCGGCAAAAAGTACTGATTGTCGGAGATCACGAACAATTGCCGGCCTATGGATTGGGGGACGACGACATTAAATTTGCCATGAACGAGTTTCTGATCTGGAAGATACGGGACATTCAAACCCCGTTTGGGACACGGCAGCTTTCGAAAATCTTCGATCCCGCAAAATTGGGGCGATTTAAAATTTCTCTGCTTGAGAACATGATTAATATATTTTTCACCCGGGATGCGGAAGTTTTTCGCGTGACGCAGCCGCCCTTTTATTTTTTCGATATTCAACGCCGGTCCGGCCGTTTGATCGTGGATCTCATTAATTATTTTTATCATGGGAAATTAATTGCCGGGCGTGATGTCGACGGTACCGTCATTGAAGAAGATACAAGAGGAATTTACCGGGAAGAGAAGACCGGGCAAGTGGATGAAATGGGCCGCTTTAACCGCGGCGAAATTAACTTAGCTGTGAGCTGGGTGAACCGGCTTATCAATCGACAGGGTGTCGCGGCGAAGGACATTGCCGTCATTTCGCCTTATCAGAGGCAGGTTGACATGATTTCGGATGCGTTGCTTCATTTTTCGAAAATTCATGAAGCGTTTTCATCTGTTATTTCTGCGCAAGGACCGCCGGCGATTTCCGCAGAATCTGCCGCTGCGTTGAATTTGATATTCCAATCAGAATTTGTCCGTTTCCGGATGCATGAAAATCTTTTCCAGGAGTTCAGCCGTGAAGATCCGACTTTTCGTCAAAAAGCTTATCCCGAGCGGGAAAAAATAATTCAGGAAGAAATGAAATTATTTGATGCGGATGTCCGGCGCTTTATCGCACAGCCGACCAAGGAAATGGCTACGCAATTTCTCCGTGATCTTGACCTTGGGAATTCATTTGTTCCTTCGGCGGATGTGTCAAGCGGCGCTTTTAAAGTGATCACCGTTGATTCGTCGATCGGATCGGAATACAAAGCAGTCATTTTATCGTGGGTCCGTTCAAACAAGGGCGGATCGGTCGGATTTCTGGCGGACCCGGTGGACGGGAAGAAACGCCGGAATGTCGGGATTTCGCGTGCGCAGGACATTTTGATTAATATTTGGGACTCGGAAACGTTTTTAAATTCGACGGATCCTGAAATCAGGCGATGGGCAAAACATAACGTGGGTGTGTTTGATCGTGCCCAACGTTTGGGGGGTGCCGGTCGGGCGGAAGTTCGCAACTTTAAAGCTAACAAGGGTGTCATCCCCGTGCAAACGGGGATCCAGCTGGATTCCCGCTTCCGCGGGAATGACAGCAAACAAAAAGGGGACAGGCAATCGCTCAACTTGAGTCATATGCCTGTCCCCTTTTTCGGTAAACTCGGAACTTTAAACTCGGAACTCGGAACTCAATTCAGGTCCGAAGCCCGTACTGCCACGGTACCGCTGGTTCATTTTATCCGGGAAAAAAATCAGGGTAGTCAAACCGTTTATTTGACGAGTACAAAATATAGCGTCGGAACCGGTGCCTGGCAAAATTTGCCGGAAAATATTTCATCGGCCATGCGTTTACTTTTAAGGCACAACCGGAATGTCCGGGTGATCCAGGTAAGTCCTGAATTGACGGAGCACAGTTTAACGGCGGCTTTCGAACGGGCAGCCGGGCCTTTGGAAAACGATTTCAGAAATGACCGGTTCGAAATCCGTACGCGCCATTTTGACGACTTACCTCCGGGATTGGAACATTTACGCGCAAACGGTCAATTGCGGAAGGGACACATCAAGCTTCTTGAAATTTCCCCGCTCCGGGTGAGGATTGAAACGGACCGGAGCCTTGTTCTGACGGACCAGGCGTTTCGCGAATTAACGGCGCGGGCACAAGCCTACGGGCCTGACATTCGGGCCAAATTGGTGACATTGCTCGAAGGACGAAGCAGCGAGACGCCGAAGTTTGCGGACTTAAATCCACTTCGAGATTTTCCATTGGGGAGCGGAACGAAGGGATTCCTTCGCGTTGTGTATTATGTTTCGCCCGGCAGCAAACATATTTATATCCTGTCGGTCAGCGAAAAAAAGAATGAGACAACGCTGAAAGATCATGAAAAATTGCAATCCATTGCACAAGCTATTCGAAGAACTCCCGACAAAACAAATTTAATTTCCGGCGGAAAATTCCTCGGCACTTATCCGGTTCAAACGGAAGCGGCAACGCGCGAATTTTTGGAGCAAGGGCTGGGGCTGGTTGTCTCGGCGCCCGAAGAAGCGGTTTTGGAAGAAGTCCGGCTTGAACCCGAACCCTTAGCAAACGAACCGAGCACCGATGAATTACGTAGTATGTTTACAGGGGCGATGGAGACGCTTCAATTTATAGCCGAACACCTCGGGATGGGACTTCCGCGGCTGATGGCCGAATGGGGGAAGGGTATTATTGAAAAGAGCGCGAAGCCAGCCGCACGGCCGAAACCGGTCAAGAAAACTTATGCATTAGACATGTCTCAAGGCTATTTGCCCCAAGAGTATAAAGAATGGTTAGCGGGAATCCGTTCTGCGCAGCCGGAAATGGCCGTGACCGTCAATCAGCGAGGGTTGGAGGATGTGGCTTATGTGTTGAAAATTCAAAGAGGTGAGGAAGAATCTATTTCTCCTGTCCGGTTTTCGGGTTTAGCAAAATACAGGCATCTCGAATATTACCTTGTTCCGTTTTACGATGCCGATACGAATAGTTTTGGTTTACAGATCTATGTCCCGCGAAATGGTTCCGCGCTGCTCGGCGAAGATTCGCCGGCCGTGGCCCAGAACCTATCTGTTTCGGAAGTGAAAAAGAATGCGGATTCTGTCGGAGCGATCGTCATTCGCAAAATGGGTAAGCTTTCGGAACAACCCGAAGAGTGGAGTATGGCGATTGCGTCGACCACAACGGAGAAAGACACGCCGGCGAAGCGAACCGCAAGCACGGCGGAGCGGAAACCCAAGGATTACGCGCAGCTGAAGGGAGATGTGTTCGAACGATTGGTTGCGCTTGTTTTTCATCACGTGAGCCAGGGCCGCTTTGATTATGACGGATTTGTGGCGTCCGACCCGCTTTTGTCGGAATATCGCGCTCCCGACTATATATGGAACCGGGGAATTTATGACGCAAAGCTGGGTTCGGACATTGCGGATATCGGGCAAGCCATTATTAAATATACATTGCTCAAAGAATTACATCCCGACCTTTTCGATCCCGCACAACCGGTCACGCTGATTGTTTTGAATGGCGAGGAGCTGGAAGATTTCAGTTTGCCGGGATACGTGAAAGGGAAAGATTACCGGTTCGTCGAGATCAATCAATTTTTAGCGGAAGTGTTACCGGAGGACGCTGTGGTTTCATCCTGGAGCAGAAAAGAATTGGTAGGCCAATTTGAAAGGCTGCGGATCAATGAATTGACGGTTCCCGCATTAGACGAGTGGAGAAAAAAGCTCGGGGAAAAAATTCACGCCGAATCAATCGTAACCAGAAAGACCGTCAAATCCAAATTGACCACGCAGGAATTGCACGGGTTTCTTCGAACCCAGCCGGAAACGGTGCGGGATTTTGTCCGGAGTACAAAAAACCGTGTTGCGGAACACACAAAACAGACGAAAGCCAGATACATCAACGAGCAATATGTCCGGTTGGTGAAAAGGTTGGTCGGGCTTCGTGGTGCGATTCCTGACGGCGAATGGATTAGGGCGAATTTGCCCGAGCATGAAAAAATATTTGACGAAATTCGCGGGTTGATCGAGGAGTCGTTGCTTCTATTGAAAGAAATATTGCCCCGCGAAATTTATCCTGAAGAAGAAACAAGAACTTTGGCCATGCGAAGACGGGTTGCCCAAGCGCCAAGGTCCGGCGTTGATGTGCCAGTCCTCCCAGAATCCATAGCTGAACCGATAGCTCCTTCAGTTGCCGCATCGGGAGCAGAGACTATTATAGAAGCCGAAGAAGCTGAGCCTGAAGCACCGGCCACGCCCGTCATTGCGAGTTCGCCGGAGGCGAACGAAGCAATCTTAGAGCAGGGATTGCCGCGGCAACCAGCAGATTCTCGCCTCGCAATGACACCCGAAACAACCTTACCGGCTGCAGTAAGTCATATTCTTCCGAAAATTGATTTATCACCATTTCAACCCTCCGGCCATTTAGATCCTGCTTTAGGAGTTGAGTTGAGCCGCGGTTTCTTTATCATGAACGATGCGGTGAATACCGCGCTGACGAATCTCGGGATTTTTAAGAAAACACGACTATATGAAAACCGGAATCTTTCGCAAAGAGAATATCACCAGTTTTTAGTTGCGCTCAATGATTTGTCGCCGGTTACCCATGCACAATATTTCAAAAATATCGGTCAAAATACCGAAAGCGGAAGGAATAAGTTAAATCAGGCGCTCAATAGCGGGAGAGAACGAATTCTGTTTGCCGAGACGATGGTGAGAGGACAGCCGCAATTTCTTGAACAAAGTTTGCAAAAGTTTTCTCGTGGCCTTGCTTTCTTTGAAGTGGTAAGACGGCGTTCTGTCGGCCCTCTTTTTAAAGCATTAGGCCAGGAATCGTTATATGCAAAGATCAGAAAGGGGAGATTTCTTTCGCTTTCCGAGTGGGAATCCTTGCAGCTAAGCGTTGGTTCTGCGCGGGCCGATAATCCGAATGTTGATCCGGCGTTGCACGTTCAACTTGAAGTTTTTGTCGAGGAAATCGAGGCAGTTGCTCGCGCTATTAACGAGTTGGCTGTTGCAAATTATGATCAGTATACAAGAACTGTTGCTGCGTCGAGCGGGGAAACAACTCCGGTTCTCCCGCAAAGCGGTCCTTTAGGGCCAGAACCGGTATCGGAGACACCGGCTGACGGTCCCAATATGGGTCAAGGCGGACGCGTGATCGGAAAAATCGATCCTGCTTTGGCGGATCGGTGGGGTTTCCCGCGGGATGTGAAAGTCTTTGAAATGGGGCCGGGTTCATTCATGCAGGACCCGCGTGATGAACTTGAAGCGGAAACAAGACGAAAAGGCGGAGCGGTGATTCAGGATCCCAGGGGATTACGGCTCCACATTCCTGCCGAAAGCATGACTTCTTCCGGGATACCGGAAGCAGCCGAGGGCCCGCGCGAAAAGCCGGCCGTCGTTCAATATATCATTAATGAATTCGGAGATCTGGGGAAAAGCGGAAACGGAATTTTAGATTTAAACGCGGAAGTGAATGAATTTTTAATTGCGGACCAACAAGGAAAACCGGTCCCGGAACATTTGCTCGCCGAACGCAGTATCATGGCGACGATTTATCGCGGGGCCACAGCGGACCGTTCCGAATTCTTTGGAGATATTGACGCTTCGGTGGAAAGAGCCCGTGCGTTTATCAGGTCGGACCTGGGGCCGCGTGATGCCGCGGACGCGATCATCGAATATATTTCCCGCGCGCCGAATCCGTTACTCGAATATTTAGTGTTGTTTCATGTGCATCTGGTGGACCGGCATGCCGGAAACATCAATTATAAAATTTCAGTCCCGTTTGTTGCCGCCATCAACAAAAACTTCGGAGATAAAGCGTTCCAAAAAATCAGAAAATATTTTGATGAGATGTACGTCAAAGAGAATGTGCAGGTTTATCTGAAGTTTTTGTGTATGTTAGCGATCCGGCGGACAGCCGGCGATCCGAAAATTAGATTTGCCGAGACGGTCGGGACTCGCCATCCGCAATACGAACATTTTGTCGCGGCGCTCGTGCCGGATACCCGGAGCTCTTCTTTACCGGCGCGGTTGAAAGAAGCAGACGCGATCATTCGCGCCGATGATTTTTTTGCACAATCGGATGCAACGCTGAACAACGTCATTCGTACGGTGGGCGAGGGATTGCTGTCGTTCTACACGGTAGAGCTCGGACAAACGGTTTCGTTGCTGCAACAAAAAATGTTCTCCCGGGAAGCGACAAAAGACAATATCCCCGCTTTTGTATTTGAAGAAGGGGCGCATTTCGCGGATTTGGTCTATCAAAGCATCTGGTCTGATGACGCAGAATTATCAATGAGTGCTCAACTGCTTTTGATTTCGTTCTTCAGCTTTTCGGAAAAGGGGCCGACCTCTAACGCCGTGTTTAGAGGAGACCGGTCGTGGTTTGGGGATGATTTGTCAAAACTAAGAATGGAATTTTTCAAGCATTATCTGGAGCATCCGGAAGACCGGTATAAGGTTGACTGGTTCAAGCTTTATAGCGGGGTCGATTCCCTGACGCTGAAAGAGATGTACCGGTATGTTCATGATCTTGCGGCTAAGCCGGACATTTCATTCGAGCAGGTCCGGAAACTTTTTGAAGAAGTGAGGGTTTTTGCGCATCTTTTTACCGAAGAAGAAACGGTCCACCGGTATGTTGACGAAGTGCTCGAACCGCTCAGCGCCGGGGTTGGCATCGTAGTGATTCGGGACGTTCGAAAAGCGATTGAGCAGAATGAAGATGGTTCGCCGATAGCAGCCGAACTTATTTTTCTGAGATCGATCTACAGTGAAAAAGGTTTTTCCGGATTTCGGGATTCAATTGAAAAAACAATCCAGGAAAGATTAAGCCGGTTCGCCGCGTCCGGGGAGCCTGCTTCGGGCATTCGAACGGCTGTCGACGTTTTATGGTTTTTAAGCGGAGAAAAGGTGGACCGGCTTACGAAAAAATTAAAACACATATTAATTTCGGCCGGTGATGAGCTGGACCAGGCCGCGATTAATTTATTGGCTTCGCCGAAGAATCGTAATGGTTTAGAAAAGGTCGATCAACTTGCCGAAAAAATTCGGGAAGAACAGCGCAGCGAAGTCCGGGCCTCTTTCGATGAGCTCATGGCGCTGGCCAAGGCGCAACCTGATTTGGTTCCTTATATCGCAAGAAGTTTACGGACCATCGCGCTCGCATTGCCCGGCTCCGCTCAGAGCGGGATGGACGCCGCTTTCCAGCAAATGGAATTTAACGCAAAACTTTTCACGGAAGACCTGAACCGTTTCCTCGATCAACATATCTCCCGTGACTATGCCGGACGTGATTTATTGATTGAAATGGTGCGGAAAATGTTTACGGACTCATGGATTGATTCGCACAGCGAAGGGGAAATCGGTCGTACACTTTTTGGTGTTTTATCATTCATCAAAGAGGCGGGTTTTTTCCATCACGATGCGGACCGGTTCATCAAAATTTTTCTTGAATGGTTTTCTTTTGACAACATCCGGGTAATGGAGCTTGATTCGATCACGTCCAAGGACGAAGCTTTTGACAAACTTTTGGTCACGCTTCCCGAACAGTTGAGATCCGCAGCCGGTTCGCAAGGAAATCCCCGGTCGGTCCTTCGGATTCCCGTCCGGTCGGCCGAGCAGCTTGTGTGGTGGAATGAAATTAATCAGGCCTTTAATCTGGGCTTGGAAATAATTCCCGGATTGAATACCAATCAAACTGTCCCCGCGGCGCTTCGCAGGCAAACGGATTTCGGAAATATTGAAGTCGTGCTTGAAAACGAACAATACTGGCTGAAGCGGATCATGCTCCGGTTCAAGCAGCCGGTCGAGATTCCGTATTTTGGACAAGTTTCTGAAATCACGTTGGTGGCGGCAAATGCGAATACGTTTACGAAGTTTCCCGAACGCTTCCGGACTGCTGCGCAAGCCGCAAAAGAACGCAGCAAAGGGATTGATCATCTTGCGTGGATTAAAGAATTGGCAGCTGATATTGAAGGCGGAAGAGTCCGTATGGAGAACCTGCCGGTGGGTGTTATGGGATTATTAAGCCGGGACGCCAAGGTTCAATTTGTCGCGAAATTAAATGAAGCGATCGGCGACAAGAGCAAAAATATTTCGGAGCAGTGGATTGTGTCGGAAGACAAAGCGCGGGAATTTGAAAGCCAGCGCGCCCAAGTGGTTTCCCAGAAGTTCAATCGCAAACTGACTCGCGAATTGCAAGATCGTGTTGCCGCAGCGAAAACAAGTTTGGATGCGAAACTTCGCGTCATACAGTCCCGGGTTCATCCTTTGTTAACGTTAGATCCGGCGCGGATAGCTACATTAGAAGATGATATCCTGAATTTTGATACAAAATCCAAAGCCATGATCGGAAAATTAGTTGCGGGCCGCGAGACGAATGATTTTGAAACATTAAAAACGCAAGCCACGCAGGCGATCGGTGCGATCGAAACGGCCATTTCAGAGTCCGTCGACGAATTAAAGGAAACCGGTTCGCCGATGGCCATGCATGCGGCTCACATGGACCGGATTGTTGCCGATCCGTCTTTGCGCGCCGAGACCAATTTACAGGAAATATCGATCTTTGAAGTGCTCAACAGAAACGATGAGGCCGGAGGCTTTGAAGGAAACATTGAAATATTCCTAACCATGGAAAAAACGGTGCGGAATCTGCAAAAGTTAATTCGCGAAGGACAGATTTCTCCCGATCAACGGACGCTGCTCGAACGGTGGGAAGCGGATGCCATTGCGCTCCTGGCATTTGTATCGATTGTGATCGAAAAATTTCAAACGGATCAAAGTATTATCCGTGAATATTTTGCCACTTCGCCGGCATTTGAATTTGATTTCTGGGATTCCATTAATGTCTTTTTTGAAACCATCGGTGCGAGTGTTTCGAAAGGCCCTCTGGTACTTTTGTCGGACCGGGCCAAAGACGCAGCCGCATTATTGAATTTAATGATTCCCCGTGAAAGCCTGACGCCGGAGCAAGGACAGCTATTCGATCAATTAGAGAACAAAACGGCGGAGGAGATAGCGCAACAAATTAATTTAGCCCGTAATATGGAAGGAGCCGGTGCTTTGAATAAAGACGTTCTTGCAGGGAGGTATGTCTCTGTGAAAGAGATGATGGCCAAAGCCCCGAAGAAAATTTTTGTGACGAAAGAAGAAATTTTACCTAAATTGCATGAAGCTTTGGCCGGATTATCGAGGCCTTCCGACGAAGTCTTGCGCCAAATGAAACTCGAACTTTTGACCGGTGCGCCGGCGCCTATATTGAATTTTTCCGGGATGTATGCTTACGTGGTGGACTCCGTTGCGAAATCTTTCCTTGAACCGGGACACGATGCCGGAGGGGTGCTTCAACAAGCTTTTTCTGCCATATGGCTCACGCAATCAAGAGAGGCGGATTCCCGGTATCCTTTGTGGGGAGCCGATATTCTTGAAGCCTTTCAAGCGAAAGAGGCAGAGAAGAAACCGGCCAAAAGGCTCCAAATTGATCAGGTCGAAAAGGTGAGAACGTACACGGTCTCTTCAAAAACGCGTGGACAGCAAAAAGTTTTTTATAAAGTGGTTGAGTTGAATGCGAAACAATTGACCGGTCCGCTCGCCCTCGAGGTTCCGGAAAATGCCGTCGCAAAATTAGTCTATTGGCGATCGAAGCAGGGGAAGGGAAAGTCCGAGCCGCTCTTTTTAATTATTGATGACGGGAAAATGCACACGATTTTATGGGCGAGTCCCTCTATTTACGATCATCAAGTGTTCGATCGGGAAGCTACGCCGCTCGGAATGTCTTCGCTATCACTCATTTGGAATGATTATTTCATGTCGGATTCTCAAGTGACGCAAATTTCGCTCAGTGAACCGGCCCAAATGATGCAAGCCATCGGTTTTGTCGTCGGGCTTGAAGCGTCTGAACAAAGTGTCAATTTGCGATTAGAATTGGACAAAGATAAAGCAGCGGAAAAATCTTCTGACTATTTAACGCCCGCAGCTCCTGTTGTCGCGAAAAGGGTATTTGATTCATATTATGGATTGCCTTTTTCTGTTCCCAAAAACGCATTGGAAATTATAAAAACCGCGATGGGGCAAATGAATGCCTGGCACCGGAAAAATAATCCGAATGCTACAGATTCTCTCGATCAAAAATTCGCGGTCGCATCGGCCGCATTACAGAAGCTGATCGACCAAAAGGGGCATGCGTCGTTTTTCAAGATCATTCAAGTGCTTGATCAGATGAATCAATATGTGACCGGAGCACGCCGCGAAGCAGCGTGGTTATTTGAAAGCAAACAGTTTATGGATCATCGCGCCATCGATTTGTTTCAGGCGGGAGATAATGCGTTGACCCGGCAGTATCAAGACCACATCGCCAGCGTTTTTATCAAGTACCGTGCTCCCGGATTTGAAATCCCCACCCTGGGAGCCGATAAACCGGTCTTTATCATGGGTCTTGTTGATTCGTCCGGGAAAATTTACCGGGCGAATTTTGAAACATTTGTTTATACCGATATTGAAGATTCATCGAAACAGGTCCGGTTTAGCGGATTTGATGGAATGTTTCAGGCGACGCCGGGTTGGCAAATTTTGGTGATGGGGCATGAACTTCCGCTTCCGGATATTTCGCCGAAAAATATTTTTGTATTAAATCGTAAAGCATTCGAACAGGCTAAAGCGGCGTCTGCTGCGGACGCGAAACGGGAAAAACCAACGTTTTCATTTCCGGCCGGAGTTTTCACCGTGCGGACCAAAATTCCGGCAGGCAGTACTTTTGACACGGCAAATGCTGACGAGGCAAGAACGGCAATCGATGCCTTTTTTGCGCAGTCCGTCACGGTGAGCAAGGACAAATTGGAAGTGGTTTCGAAAGCCGTAGAAGAATTGAAAAACGCCTGTGAAGAAATGCGAATTTATCCGGAATCCGGAAGATTAGACGACCGTTATGGCCTCAGAGCGTCTTACAAAGAAAGCACGGAGATGATTGATCGTATACGATCGCAAAGCTCCGGGGATGTGGCTTTATCGGAATTTAATCGTTTGGAAAATAATCTGAGAAAACTTGGCGCCAGCGCACGCAAATCGATGAACAAACGGTATAAACCGGAAAGTTTTATGCCGAGAATGCAAATGCTTGTGGTCAATAAAAGATATGTGGGTGCTTACAACGCGCTCAGCGAACTCTCGAAAGAGTTGGTGTTTGATACAGCACCGGTATTATTGAAAGTCGATGTCCCGGAGAAAGGGCCGCATCTGATGATCGGGATTGTTTCCGGAGATAAGCAGGACAATTTGATTGCCACTCCGGAGCGCGGTTTTTTCCGGTCTATTCGAGAGACCGGATTGCGTGTTAATCTTGAAACGTATCCCCAGCCCCTCTCGGGTCCGGAGCTGATGGCACATACCGGCTATTCCTATTTATTGATGCCCGAAAAACAATATTTGTCGGAAAATCCTGTTGCGCCGGAATTGATTCAAGTGATGCAGATTCCCGAGTTGGGAGAAATTCAGCGAGGGGTCGGTGTTGTTCTTTCGCGGTCGCCCGCAGAGAAGCTCATGCAGCCTTCCGGATTGTTTCCCCCGGCTTTCGGAGTGGAATTGGCGAAAGGCGTCTTTATCATGGAGGATAGATTTTTCAAATTGCTCAGCAAATACAAACAGCCGAACCAGCAGAGATCGTTGGACTTGTCTTTTTCCGAAGAACAATTTGACCGTTTTCTGAAAGACTTAGAGCAGGAAATTCCTGCGATGTATCAAGCCCTGGATAAATCTGAAAGCGGGAAAGCGGCTCTGAGGAAGAACCTGAATGAATCGTATAGCCGGTTTTATCGGTCCGCGGAAATTGGGAAAGAGAGTTTACAGGTTCGTCCTGATAAGAGGCAAGTGTTGGTGATGGCTTCGTTTAATGCGGCGTTTAACGTACTTGGTTTGGACGAATATCGCTTTATTCGTGAAGCGTATAATCAAGCGCGTGAATTTTTTCAGATCAAAACCATTGGGCTTTCGGAAAGCGAATTCGCGCAGGTGGGGCGTTTCATCGGCATATTTTTCAAGAAAGACGGGGCAAAACGCGCGCGTGCGCGGACCATTTTATTCAAGCTTCGTGACAACTGGAAAATCGCGGAAGAACTTGTGATGCGAAATTACGAACGGCGATTTGGTTCCCTCTCTGAAACGGAAAAGGCGGCAGAAGCTCCTGTTGATTCCGAACTCTTTGAGCCCGCCGATCCGGCGATTTCCGAGAAAGCGCTTTTTGCGTATTTCAAGCAGCAGGTTGTGACTCCCGAGAGAGAGTTGCTCAAGCTCCGTGGAAATCTTGTTTCTTTGGGGGAAAGGGCCGGTAAATTAAAAGTCGGCGTAAGTTCGGGGTTTACTACCAGTTTGCGCGAAAGCATTAAACTGATTGAGGGCTTGCTGGCGAAACCAGTGGTGAGGATAGAAGAATTTGTGCATGCGAATATAAAAGTACTCGTCGTCTTTAATGAAGTTGGCGCCATTCAAAAAGCGATTGATGAAAAGTATGATGTAGGGCCGGACGGAAGAGGAAAAAAGCGCGAAGCAGCCGAACCGAGCGTGATGAATTTCGTGAAAGCGTATGCGGGGTCCGTGGAAGCGCTGAGGGATTTGCATCGGATGCTGACGCCGGTATCCTTTCGTTATCCTGAATTTGCTTTGGCCGGGGAGGCATTAAGAATGCTTGGCATGGTGGATCCCCAAGGCGAACTGCAAGCAGTTGATCCCAATGAAACCAATTTTCTTAAGCTTGTTCAGAAAAATGGGGCAGGTTGGCAATATTTATTTTTCAGGGAAATGGACGAAGGATATCTCGCGCCGGCGACGCCGAAAAATGTCGTTACGCTTCGCGTTCCACTTCAGCCGGACCACGGGTTTTATCAGAACATTGGCATGGAAGCCGGCGTTGTTGATGCGTTTATTCCACCGGGAATGCGCAATGGTGGGGTGACAGAACCAATAAGGAAACGGGGAGAGGTGCGTCTGCAAAATAGTTCAGAGTTTCGAGTTCCGAGTTTCGGGTTAGGACAAACAGATCAACTCGAAACTTTAAACTCGGAACTAGGAACTCAATTCAGAGCTGAAGTCCGCACTGAATCCTCGGATCCGCTTACATCACAGGCGGAGGGTGAAGTCGAGCATCTTAAGAAACTCAAAATGCACGCAAAAGCCGGTACGCTTGACCAATTTTATTTTTCAATGATCGATTCCGATCTATTAAGTGCCCGGAATGATGCGCTCGGGAAACGCTTTTTCGGAACGCTTGGAAACGAGCCGTCGCCGGATGTCATCATCGCGAATGTCTCGTTATACCGTGAAGCGCGGGAAATCCTGAATCAAGTCATGCAAGGGCAGATCCATCGCTATGTCGGCGGAGACGAAGCGGTGCTGGAGTTTGCCGGTCCCAAAATGGGAAGATCTGAATTTGTTTCTCAACCGGTCGGGTTATACACAAAGGCATTTGAAAACCGGTATGCGATTTACCGGCTTGATTTAAAAGGCTACAAAGAAAAAGACATCCAGGAATTCCAGAAAATGATCCGAACCATGGGATTGAAATATATCGTCGCGGCGGTCCGGCATGGAAATGGGTTTAATTTGCTGGTCAGGAAACAAGGCCCCGGCGTGTCATTGCGAGATGGCGGTCAGAATATTGTCGAAGCAATCTCAGAAGTGTCATCCCCGCGTACGCGGGGATCCAGCTGGATTCCCACTTCCGTGGGAATGACATCTTCCCCTGACAGCACGTTTTTTCAACGCGTCGAACTTGCGCGACTCATGAACGAATTAAAACTTCCGTCCGGGCGGTTGCTCGCAGTTGAGTTTGAAAATATCCTCACCATTTCTCTCGGCGCTGTTTCCGCCAAGCAAGTGCTTGATTATTTGGTCACGCAGACGACGGATATGGAAAAGGAGACAGGCAATCGCTCTCTTTTGAGTAATATGCCTGTCCCCTTTTCCGGTTCGAATTATTGGGTCGACGAGGCCGGTAAGCTTCGCGAAGACCGGCTGGATGAATTCTATATATGGGGATTGCGCTTCGCGAACGATGCGCTTTCAAAAGCAAAACAAAACGGCCGGAATCAAAATTATGTCCTTTCTTCCATAGGATGGATCGGAAATATCGTTCCCGAAGGCAAACGGTTATCCTCCGAGGCTTTCAGTCAGAAAGTGGTTGAGTTAAGAGAAGCGCTTGAACAGAAAAAGTTAGCGAAACAGGCCGAAGAAGGGATGCTTCGCGCTCACCCGGATCCCCTAACGAAGACGCTGGATATGGATACGTTTAAACATCATTTAGCCCATGGAAGGATGAACAACCTCATGTTGCTGTCCGTCCGGGATTATTTTGCGGAGCACGCGATTTTAGAAAAGAAATCGGCCGGCCGCGCATATCATAGGCTTCAGAGCGGGGACGGCAAAAAGGATGGCATTGGATATCAGAACGGAAACCGGGTGCTTCAAAAACTTGCTGAGTTGGTGAAGGAAGATCTTTTGCGCGAAGCCCGGGCGCCGAAACTCGTCAGCCGGATTCCTCCCGACGGATTTTTGGTGGGGAAACGTTACCGGGGATTAGGAAAGAAATTGCGGACACCGGAGGCATTGCTTCAAAGCCTTGAAAGCATGAATCAATCTTTGGTTGGGGCCTTCCCTGAATTTTCACTTCAGCCGCATTTTGTGCTGTATGACATTCCTCTCGATCAATTTCAACAAGCTTCCGAGAATTTCCGGAATCTTTTTCCTTCTCCTCTCAGCCTGGTCAAAGGCCTTGAATGGATTCTGGACGTGATGTCACTTCCGACATTCGATGAACCGCTCGACGGGCTCCGGGAATTGGTGGATGTTCATGTGAGTCCTGCAGGGAATGCGATGCTCCTTGAATTTAATCCGGCGAACGCCGACCGTTTGGTTGAGATGTACCGGAAGGTTCAGGATGAAAAATCGGAGGCGGCGCTTCAGAAATTGGGATGGAGCGCTAAGCCGTTGTCGGATAATGACTTAGGAAGATCGGAAGTGCGCAATGAAAACAGTTTCGGGTCTCGAGTTTCGGGTTCCAAACAAAAAGGGGACAGGCATATGATTCAAGTTGAGCGATTGCCTGTCCCCTTTTTCGGTAAACTCGAAACTTTAAACTCGGAACCCGGAACTCAATTTAGCGAGATTATCGACCGGGTTTTCCTCCGCACGCCGGACGCAACAGACATTTCGGGTTTTACAAAAGCGTTGGCAGTTTTAAGAAATTCCGGAATGACTTACGAAGAAGCGTTGTCCATATTGCGGCAAGCGGTTGTGAGTGAAATCAACAGGATGAATGATTCTACGGATCCGTTTACCGAAGAAAATCTCGCCCGTGCGACGGACCTTGCCGAAGCCATTCAGTCAATCAAAGAAGTGACAATGGTTGATTACAAAATCAGCGAAGAAGATTTAGCCATGATGTCATCCGAAGCGCGCGACCTGTCCTCGCAGTCGCGGCGAGGGGGAAAAGTTGCCGCTGCAAGGGCCGAATCGGTGGTCCGGAAATTGCATGACTTCGCGAGCCAGGCGGCAAATTCAAACCTTCATATTATTCCGCGTATTTCAATGCCGTCATCGCTGAAGCCGGTGATGGATAACATTCCGGTGAATCAGGATGATCCGGTGCGAAGAATTATTTCGGTGACCGGAAAACAGATGCAGGTTATTTTCACGAATAAAATGCTTCCCAACTCGGAAACATTTTTCGGAAATGACCCTGCGATTACCATTGCGACTGCGGTAACCGGCATCAAGGGCCTCATGTTTGACGCGGGGCAGGATGCGAACGGAGTCCCGTTCAGCTATCGCGGCGAGAAAGAGACGGGGACCGCCGCACAGCTTTTCACGGCGGCACTCGTTGCGCTTTCCAAGAAGACCGTTGAATGGCTCAGGCGGCATGACGACCGTATTCAGGTGGAAAGCCGGGACGCGCTGAGCGCATTGGATCTTGTGATTCACGTTCTCGCTCAAGGTATCCGCTCTGAGCAGCTGACCGGTTCTGCCGCATAATTGAAACCGGTTTGAAGCAAAAAAAAGGGGACAGGTCCTGCGTCACTTGAGTCTGGACCTGTTCCCTTTTTCGCTTGCAAGTATTCCCGCCTAAGGTTACCTTATGGGCTAAATTGACTGACTGGAACTGAAATAGTTCACTTGTATGAAAATCCTAATGTCCAAGCACGCAATGACGCAGGGAAATCCCAAAAAATTAAAGTCAAAATTGGGGATTGAAACATTGGAGCTTCCTTGGTCATTGAGGATTTGGACATTGGACATTTAAGCACGAATGTTGAAAAAATAGAAACCATCAATTTTATGTCATTACCTGAATACGAAAATACGTCAACTCCTAAAAGGCTCGGTTACCGGATGCCGGCTGAGTGGGAATCCCACATTTCGACGTGGCTTGCCTGGCCGCATGACCACGAAACCTGGCAGGATGAATTACTCATTCAAGTGGAAGAAATCTATCTCAAGATGATTCAGGAGCTTCACCAGGCGGAAGAAGTTCACCTTTTGGTGGATGATCAATCTGAAGAAGATGAAGTGGTGGAAAAATTGAAGAGGCATGATATTGTCAGCAATATTTTCTTCCACCAAATTGAAACCGTTGGTCCGTGGATTCGGGATTATGGCCCGACCTTTTTACTGAACGGCGAAGGCAAATCCGCTTATTGCGATTGGATTTTTAATGCGTGGGGTTTTAAATATGATCGCCAGCTTGCCGATAATGAAATTCCCGAGATTCTTTCGGACGATCTTTATATGCCGCGTTTTCGGCCGAGAATTGTTCTGGAAGGCGGCTCGATTGACGTGAACGGAAAAGGGTTGCTCATCACGACGGAACAATGTCTTTTAAATATGAACCGGAATTACGGAACGGAGCGCGAAGAACTCGAGCGGATTTTAAAAGAACATTTGGGGATTGAGCAATTCATTTGGCTACTCGGCGGGTTGTTCGGCGACGATACGGACGGGCATATCGACAATGTAGCAAGGTTTGTGAATGAAAATACCCTGGTGATGATTGACGAAGATGACCGGACAGACGTGAATTGTGACATGATCCGGCGGAATTGGAGGATTCTCGAAGAAAACCGCGCCGGAAATATGGGGATGCTCAATTTCATTCGCTTGCCGATGCCTCGAAAAATCATGGCTGGTGAAAAAAGACTCCCGGGGTCGTATGCCAATTTTTATATCGGAAACGAAGTCGTTCTGGTTCCTGTTTACGGGGACTCGAATGATTCGAGAGCGCTCGGTATTTTGCGGGAATGTTTCCCGAAGCGGCGCGTAGTGGGTGTCCCGTCGGGCGCGCTGCTCGTCGGCGGCGGTGCGATTCACTGCGTGACCCAGCAGCAAGCAGCAGAACCGGGTACTTGAGACCGGTTCTCAAAGAAAAAAGGAACAGGTCCTGACTCAAGTGACGCAGGACCTGTCCCCTTTTTATAAATCAGGAGGAACACATGAGACTTCAGGTTTTTTTATCAAAATGCGGAATTTCAAGCCGCCGCAGCGTGCTTGAAGAAATCGAAGCGGGGAAAGTTTCCATTAACGGTGACGTTGTCCGGATTCCTTCCTATCCGATTTTTCCCGAAAAAGATTATGTGACGTATGAAGGTAAACCTGTCCGGATAGAGACAAAAGTATATTATATGTTTCATAAGCCCAAAGGTGTCATTACGACCGTCGAAGATACGCACGGGCGGGAAACCGTCCTCGATTTTTTTAAGCATGTGAAAGAGCGAATTTTTCCCGTTGGCCGGCTCGATCAGGACACAACGGGATTACTCATTCTGACGAATGACGGCGATTTAAGTTACCGCCTTACACACCCGAAATTCAACGTGAAGAAAATTTATGAAGCGCTGCTGAATAAACGGATTCCGCAATGCGATGTGATTAAACTCGAACGGGGAGTGGAACTCGAAGACGGGAAAACCGCCCCGTGCCGGATTAAATTTTTAGGCGCTCGCGGCGACCAATGCATTGTCGAAATTGTTCTTCATGAAGGCAAGAAACGCCAAATCCGGCTCATGTTTGAATCGATTGGCTACAAAGTCCTGGAGTTACACCGTAAAATTTATGGACCGCTTGGCCTAAAAGGCCTTCCCCCCGGGAAATCCAGGGAACTTCTTCCCGAGGAAGTTGCAAAACTCGAGAGTTACAGCCAGGGAGAAGTCGCAAATCCCAGGTCCCGTCACGCCCAAGCTAAGAAAGAATTTCACTCCCGCGGATGGAAGCCCAAGGGTATTTGAAACGGGTTCTCGTAGTATAAAAATCCGAGATCCGATACCCCGTATACCTTGAGGATCGGCTTGAATGCCCCAAAAAAGTGTTTTTAATTACAACCGGCAAGGATATCTTATATCGATTGTGCGTCGCGACAGCTCCGGAAAATTCTTGTCGATCATTTACAGTAATCAGCGTTTGCGAAACAAAAAAATATTTATGTGATTGTGACGCGGCAAGGGCGAATAAAAATTCTCGGTGGCATTGTTCCAATCAGCGTATACCAGGTTTTAGAAACAGCCCGGCAGATGGAAAAATAAAAAAGGGGGCAGAACTACCATTTCCGATGGGGGACAGGTTTTGGTTTATTGGAGTCAGAACCCGTCCCATTTATTGCTGTTACGCTTTTCCCGCCGAACCGAGAACGTGTTCGTTTTTATGTTTATACATCGTGATGAGTGCGTCGCGGGCCGGGCCTAAATATTTTCGAGGATCGAATTCTGCCGGTTTTTCCGCGAATGTTTTTCGGATCGCTGCCGTCATCCAAAGCCGTCCGTCGGAATCGATATTGACTTTGCAAACAGCCGATTGCGCGGCGCGGCGAAGTTGTTCTTCGGGAATTCCCACAGAATCTTTCAGCCCGCCTCCGTTTGCATTGATGATCCGGACCGCTTCAATCGGAACGGAGGATGCGCCATGAAGCACAATTGGAAATCCGGGAAGACGTTTTTCGACTTCTTCCAGGATATCAAAACGAAGCGGCGGCGGAATAAAAATGCCGTCCGCGTTTTTCGTGCACTGGGAAGGCTTGAATTTATTTGCGCCGTGACTGGTTCCGATTGAAATCGCAAGAGAATCAACGCCGGTTGCTTTCACGAATTCCTGAACGTCTTTCGGATCGGTGTAAGTTGAATGTGCGGCGGAAACCTCATCTTCAATCCCTGCCAGTACGCCGAGTTCGCCTTCGACGGTGACATCATTTTGATGCGCATATTCGACGACTTGTTTCGTGATTTTAATGTTTTCCGCGAACGGATGGTGGGACGCGTCAATCATGACGGACGAAAACCCGGTTTCAATGCAGGATTTTGCAAGTTCAAACGTGTCTCCGTGATCGAGGTGAAGTGCGATCGGAATTTCTTTTACCCCTTTTTCTTTTGCGTGAACTTTCATCATTTCGACTGCGCCTTGCCCCATGTATTTGAGAAGGGTTTGGTTGGCATATTTCCGGGCGCCGCTTGAAACCTGCAAAATGACCGGTGACTGTGTTTCGGTGCAGGCAACCATAATGGCTTGAATCTGTTCCATGTTGTTAAAATTGTAGGCGGGAACGGCATATTTTCCGGCCATGGCTTTTTTAAACATGTCCCGGGTATTGACAAATCCTAATTGTTTATACGATACCATGTTGAACCTCTTGGTTGGTTTTATTCGGATGTTGCTTGATTATTCATTATGATCATTGCAGTAATTTGGCTTATTATAATGGAAAAAATATTCCTGAACAGCTAAATTTTCTTGTTTTAAACGGCATGCGGGCCGGCGTGTCCTGCGTTTTATAAAATCGATGAGAAAGGCGGGTTAGGTGATGGACAAACAAAAGCAGGTGTTGTATATTACGTTCCTTATCAGAAATTTTTTGAAAAGAAACCCCGAACGTGTTGCATTTTGGAGGCAGATTCCGGTGCGGCAGAAAAGGAGTTCAAGACATGTCAGTCGTTGAAATTACAGATGCAAATTTTCAATCGGAAGTTCTGGAATCGCAAGTCCCGGTATTGGTTGATTTCTGGGCGGAGTGGTGCGGACCGTGCAAAATGTTAACTCCGATTGTCGATAAATTAGCGGAAAATTATAAGGGAAAAATGAAAGTTGGAAAAGTCAATGTCGATGACAATTCGGAAATTCCGCAGCAGTACGGGATTCAGGGAATTCCGACCCTGATTCTTTTTAAGGACGGCCAAAAGGTTAATCAAGTGGTCGGTTTTCAGCCGGAGGAGCGTTTGAAAAGTTTGATTCAGTCGGCGTTTGGCTTATGAAAAATTTACCGGAAACCGCAGAAACAAAAGAAGCGATCAGTGAAGGGGCTGTTCAGAAAGTCCCGCTTTCGGTGGTCATCCTGACTCATAATTCGGAAAAGAAAATTGAAGATGCGCTCAAAAGTGTTGTCTGGGTGGATGACATTGTGATCGTAGACGATTTGAGCACGGATCGAACCCTCGACATTGCGAAAAAATATACGGATCGTATTTTTAGACGCAAATGGGAACTCGAGGGCGTTCAGCGGAATTTTGCCTACGATCAGGCAAAAAATGAATATATTTTGAGTTTGGATTCAGATGAGCGCGTCACGCCCGAACTTGCGCGCGAGCTTCAGGAACTCGTGCAAAAAGGTTTTGAATTTAACGGTTATGATATTCCGCACCGGAATTATTTCGGGGATTTTTGGATCCGGCACGGCGGCTGGTATCCGAATGCAAAAACAAAATTATTCCGGAAATCAAAAATGCGTTATGAAGAGTCCGAATATCATCCTCCGATGTTTATGGAGGGCAAGCGGGGGCTGCTGAAAGGTGAGCTGATCCATCTTGCGATCGATAATTTCTCGAACATGATCGGGAAATTAAATCATCAGACAACCTTCGAAGCAAAAAAATGGGTGCGCGAAAAACGGAATATTAAATTTCCGACGCTGGTGAGGAAAATGTTGCACCGGTCTTTCAAGGCATATTTTCTCCAATCTGGTTTTCGTGACGGATGGATCGGTTTCATGCTCGCGCTAAACGGCGCGTTTTATCAATTGCTCAGTTACGCGAAGTATTGGGAAGCCAAAGAGCGGGAGGCCGGGCGGTTATGATCGGAAGGTTTTGGCCAAAACCGGCTTTTATTTTTGGATTAAGTTTCATTTTGGTGGTGGGGTTCGTTCCGCCTCTTTTCGCGAAAACGGAACCGAAAGAAGTGGCCAAATACAAACTGAATCCGGCTGAAATTCAAAAAGCGTTGAATCAAGCCGGATTGTATACCGGGTCGATTGATGGGATTATCGGCGCCAAAACGCGGCGTGCGATCCGTGAATTCCAAAGTCAAAACGGGCTTCTTGCGGATGGAGTTTGCGGTCCGAAGACATGGGAAAAGTTAAAAACGCATCTTTCAGGCAAGTTTGAGACGTCTGAAAAATCCCAAAATACAAAACAAAACCAAAATCAGGAAACTGGTGCTGCTCAAGACGCGCGGTCATCCACGATGATCGAAAACGGGCTTGCGGATGATTTGTTGCGTGAGCTTGAACCCAGGTCCCGGACACAGGGCAAAGAAGATTTAAGGAAAAGGCTTATATCGTGATTAAAAAAATATGGGAATGGTTGTCGGGCGGGGGAAAAAAACAGGGTGATAATCGGCCGTTACAAAAAAAACCAGCAGCCGCTCAAGGTTTCCAATCCGAGCAAGTTTCGTCCGGCGGTGTTGTTTATAAAAAAACGGGGACGAATATTGATATTTGCATGGTGATGCGCCTTGTGAATCGAAGGGAAATTTGGTGTTTACCCAAAGGACATTTGGAAGCAGGGGAAGGTTTTGCCGAAGCGGCTCTCCGGGAAGTTCGGGAAGAGACCGGTGTTCATGCGTCGATTGTTTCACCGCTCCGCGCGATTACCTACTCATTTTATGACCGGGAAAATAAAAAACGGGTTTCAAAAACAGTTCATTTTTTTCTGATGAATTATTCTTCGGGTGATTTGGCGGATCATGACGATGAAGTGACTTCGGCTAAATGGTGGCCGGTCGGAGAAGTCTTGAGCCGGGCCGCTTATCCCGGTGAAAGAGAAGTCTTGGAGCTTGCTATCAAACAATTGGTGTGACATGGGGAAATTAATCGTTCGGATTTATGATTTTTCATACTCCACGTTCATGTGGTTTGTGTTTGGAATCGGAGTCATCGTTTTTTTCTTTTTTGTATGGATCACTTACCTGATCATTTGTTTGCCTGATCCCGATCGAAAAAGTATGCATTTCCTCATTTCGTTCTGGGCTAAATTTTCGTTGCTGATCTGTCCCATGCTGAAAATTAAAATGACCGGCGGAAAGAATTTGGACCCCAAACGGACTTATATTTTCGTGGTCAATCATCAAAGCCTGTCCGATATTTTGGTGGTTCTGTACCTTCAATATCCCTTCAAATTTATGGCGAAAAAAGAACTATTTTCGATTCCGTTTTTCGGGTGGGGGATGGAGCTTACCGGATATATTCCTCTTGTGCGGGGCAACCGCGAAAGCGGAAAACACGCACTTGACTTGGCGAAAGCCTATCTTTCAAGGGGGATGTCGGTTTTGATGTTCCCCGAAGGGACGCGCAGTCCGGATGGAACCATCAAAAATTTTAAACGCGGAGCGTTTCGCCTTTCGGTTGAGCTGGGAATCCCGGTGGTTCCGATCGTTCTTGACGGGACGAAAGATCTCATCTCGAAAGGGAAACATTTGATTCCGCGAAAACGGGTTCCGGTTGAAGCGGTGGTCGGAGAACCTTGTGAGCCGCCTAAAATCACCCGGGAAGTCCACGAAATAGATATCTTTATGGGAGAAATCCGTTCCCGCATGATTGAAGCCCTTCATCAAATGCGGGAAAATCGGAAACGCGCCCCCTCACCCTAACTTATCATACTTTCTCCGGTGTAACCTTGTGATTACAAAACGGGCATATACACGCAATTTTTAGAATTGCTTTCTTACAATACGGGCAAAAAAGCGATTCGGAATTGCGCCGTTCTTTTTCATAGTGCCATATTTGTCTCAGGTATTTTACGATAATGGCTATCAGGGTTCCTGCCAGCAGGAGTGAAAAGATTTCCCATTCGATAGGCCTAAAAAGCGGCGGAAGGTTCAGGAAAAGATGACCGATCCACAATAAATAGCAGAAAAAAATGACCAAATAAATATGATAAAACATGTGTTCGGTCGGGACCGAACTTTCGATTCCGAAAAGGCGGCGTAAAATAAGAAAAGTAATTCCGCCGATGACAAGAAACGGAAGCGTGAAAGTGAGTGTGTTTTCCATCATGACTTGAAGACGGTATTTGAAATCGGCTTGGGTCAGGCGGCTGATCAGCACTTTTTCTTCCGGAGGCGTGATGCCTTGGGCTGTGAGCTGGGAACGGACGTGAAAGGTAATGATTTTTGCGTCGTTTAAATTAAACAGTTTTTGACGAACGCCCAGCCGGTCCGGTTGTTCGAGGGACTGGCAGAAAGCAAGATATTCCCGGGCCGCATCCTTTGTTTTTTCTGCTTCAGCCAGAATGTCTCCATAGAGCAAATGTGCGGCGGCGTTCTCGGCATAAGAATCGGTTGCGTTTTTAAGCAGCCGTTCGGCCTCCGGTGGATTTTCTTTTTTTAAATAAAGGATTCCTCCCGCTATGAGGCTCCTAAGCGATTGCTCCAGGCTTTTAAACAGGATGGCATTGTGTTGAATCAATCCCATTTGCCCGAGCGAATTTCTTCGGTTCTGAAAGGGCGAAAGGCCTGCGCGTTGCTGAGACATTTGCGCAAGTTCTTTTTTAAAACGGTCGGCTCGTTTCAAGATTTCTTCGACAGCAGCTTTATAGCGTTCGACAATGATTTGCTGAGAATTCATTTTCTTGACAGGCGCATAAGCGTGGGCGCTATCCGATGCGCTGATGAAAATGAAGAATATTGAAAAGAAAAGAAACCGGAATTTTTTCATCGGTGCTTTATAAAGATTTCATGTTGCATTGATAGTTCGCTTGGTTCACAATAAATACAAATATTCGCCGCTTCTATTATCGTAAGAATAAAACGGGGAATTGAGAGTTTTTTTAAAGAATCGCTGATATTAGACGAAATAACGGTAGATGCTATTGAATAAGTCTGTCATCCCCGCGAAAGCGGGGATCCATGAATCGTGGATTCCCGCTTTCGCGGGAATGATACTTGTTGTGGCATATAAAGTCGGTTTAGATTGATTTTCTAAAATTTATAGTAAAGGACAAGGAAAAACATGCTAAGTGTTTTAGTTTGGATAGGAATAGTTCTATTGGGGATAGCGATTTGGAGCATTTTGATAGAACCCCATTGGTATCGCTTCCGCAGAATGAAACTTCGGATTCCCGGAAAACTTAAAACGGCGGTTACGATTCTTCACCTTTCGGATATGCATTTCACAAAACGAGTGGGTTTAAAGAAGCTTTTTTTTCAAAAACTTGCGATGCTAAATCCGGATCTGATTTTTATCACCGGAGATACGATTGAATCGGATGCCGGGATTGAGACCGCGGTCCGGTGGATTTCGGGGCTCCGGGCCCGGTACGGCATTTTCTTGGTTCCGGGGAATCATGAATATTACGATTATCGATTGATGGATCATATCCGCTATCATATGGGTGTGAGCAAGATTTCCGTGCACCGGAATGACTCAAAACGTTTTTTCGAAGCGGTCAAGCGAGTCGGAGTGAAAGTATTGATCGATGAATCGATTGAACTCAGCGTGCATGGAAACGCGCTCTTTATTTCGGGGACGGACGATCCGCTCACACAAAAAGTTGATTTCAAACGAACCTTTAAAGGGATTACACCCGAACGGCTCAATATTTTATTGACCCACCATTTGGATTGCATTACTCAATTACCGACCAAAGATGTCGACCTTGTTTTTTCCGGACATACCCACGGAGGACAAATCCGTTTGCCCGTGATCGGGCCGGTTTTTTCGGGACTTAAATTACCGCGTTGTTATGTGGACGGGCTGAATCAATATGAAGGAATGACTATTTTTGTTTCCCGTGGGCTGGGTGCCGGTAAATATTGTTTGCCACGGATCGCTTGCCGGCCGGAAGCGGTTTTGTTTGAGGTTGAGGGTTGACTTTTTTGCGGCCATCGGGTATGTTTTGAAAGAGGTTTTAATTGATGATGCATCGAAGAAAAGTAAATTCGCACGAGCAAAAAATAGAAGAAGCCGAGATCGGGTTGCTCAATTCACGCCAGCTCGATATGATCCGTTCTCAAATTCGCCGGAATACGGCAGCGGTTGATCACTCTATCCGCGCGATTGATCTTCTGGTCAATAAAGAGAAATGCCCGAAAGACACCAATACCTTATGGGAGTTGAGAAAACGGTTGTCGCTTGCCATGGAGGAAAATGATACCTTCCGGAAGGTATTATGGAAGCATTTACAGCTTGAAGAGTATGTAAATCCGAAACCGGGTATGTATCTTGATCCGGTTTCCTATCTGATTATGCGAATTAAATCCCGCCGGCAGGCTCTGGATGCCGAGCTTTGCCTAAAATAATGCTTGAGAAATGTCCGCATTTTGTTTTTAATGGGAGCTACGAGTTGTCTTAATTCAATATTGAACTAACCCGACCTTCTCATCGATTTTGCGAATCGAATGAGAAGGTCGCTTTGGGCGCAATAAGATGCGCCCAAAGTTTTGCGGCGTTGTTAAATTAAGGCGCAAAAGATAAGCCCTGCGTTGCAAAGATACAAACCATCTTTGCAACGCAGCACTTACGAGCGGAATTTTTTATTAACGATGAGAAATCAGGGCTAACGTAAGGAGTGTTTGATTATGGCGAAAGAGGAAAAAGCAGAACAAGCGGTTGCGGAAAAACCTGCCGAAGGGCAGGCGAGTAAGCGGCTTAAAATTTCAAGCATGACAATTGAACAAGTCGAGAAAGAATTAAAAAATATCGAGAAGACTATGGGAGGTTTTCAATCCCGTTATGCCTGTCATTTGTTGAGCCGGAAAAAAGAGCTCAAGGGTAGTAGTTGAGAGTAAACAAGAAGAAAAAGGGACAGGTCATGGTTCCATGAAATTATGACCTGTCCTTTTTTTTAACGAACGACAGTTAAATCCGAAACTAATTTTTCCGATGCAGTGTTTTTAATAGGACTTGCTTCTGCTGTCGTTGTTGAGGTGTCGGTGTAAAGGCGTTTCCGGGTTGATTCTAATTCGCTTCGTTGTTTCCGGACTTTTTCCTCATTCGACTTTTTATTTCGTGATAGTTCCACCATTTCATTTTTCGATCTCGCAAACTTTGTAATCAGGTCCGATTCTTTATCCCGCTTATTTTTTTGGGCGATTTCATTTCCTTTCTTTTGGCCCGTTCCTTGTTGGGTCTGGGTATCCACAATTGTTTTTCGGAGTTTCTCTCTTCCTGTTTGGATCGGATTTTCTGTTTTGACTTTTTCATGTGTGGCTATTAGTTTTTCCTTCGATTCCTTTTCTGCTTCGGCAATAGCGGCTTCGTCCTGTTCCTCGGAGTCTACACTGAAACCAAGATAGCCCATGAAGTCTTTTAATGCTTGCGCTGTCCATGAAAGTGGCACGTCGAGATCGTTGGACGGTCCGGGCATTTCTGTTAGCGTGCTATTTACGGACATTGTTGTTCCCATCGTTCTGCTCTTTTCTTGAACCATGGCGATTCCCATCGTTTCGCTATTTTCCTGAATCATGTTTACTTCCGGGGACGGAGTATCAGAAATTGTTAGCGTGTCATTGGGTGTGGTTGCGATTATTTCCGTGACCGCAGTGGTTTCCATTTCAACCAATGCCGAATAATAATTTAACATTTCTTTTTCCGTTGTTCTTCCGTCGGCATTTCCGTAGATTGTATCAGAGGTTTCAAATGCGTCACGATACCTGACATTGGTTGCGGTTTCCATGATTTCTTGTGAAACAATCGAATCATAATCTGTCTGGAGGACTTCATAGGCCACAGAGGCGTCTTCGTCCGTGATTTTGAGTTCTTTGGGTGTTTCGATCAAATTAAAATCGTTCACTTGTTGTTCGGTCAGTGTTTCTTTCTCAAAGGCATTCCAGAAATTTGCGATGTATTCGATCCAGTTTGATTTGGAAGGTTTGTCTGTCAGATTTTTAGCTCGTGCGACACGTTCACGAACCAACTCGTCGCTAAGCCGCATCAGCTCTTTCCATTCCGCGGTATTAGTCTTGAATTCCTTTAAATCGGTGGTTTGACTTAAAAATCCGGGGGACGTTTGCGCATAAGCGTTATCAATGGAAACAGAAGCAGCTTCCGTTTCAGGATTTTCGGCCGTTGATTTTGTCGCTTGCTGTGTATTGGTCTTTTGATCGGCTTGATAATCCTGAGCGTTCAAATAAGTCGAAAGTAAGAACAAAGAGCAAATTAAAATAAAGCCGGTTGTAAGCCACTGTCTGATTTGTGGATTTCGATAGGTCGTTTTCATTTTCTGGATACCTCGCTTATATAGAATCTATACTTTTCTCTACTTATATAATGCCTGTCATTTGAGGGATTTGCAAAAAAAACCCGCTAAGCGGTCGAAAACCGCCCATAAGCGGTTGTTTAGGCCATATAGGCGGTAACCCTTTTATTATTAAGGATTTATGAATATATTTTCTTGACAAAACTGACTTTCGCGGGTACTTTTTATTTCAGAGGTCCATAATTATGTTCACAACAAAGAAAGTGATTGTCGTCATAACGATTCTAACGGTTTTATCTTCGGCTCCGTTTGTGTGGGCCATAGAAGAGTTCAATCCGCATGACCCAAAATATTATAGGGAACCTGATTCACATTCTGTTCCGGTTGAAACCGTTATCGCTAATTCGGTGCCGGAACCGTTATTATTGACACCCGATGAATTGAAACGCGTTTTGAAATTGAAACCATTGGTGGATGATTTGCCGGATCAGAGAGATAGCACAATAGATCCCGTCGATCAAGCGCATCTGCCGCCAATCGACAAATTGATTAATGGCTGGCAAATCGGTCAGGGAAATGAAAGGCGGGAGTCTGACGGCGGATTTTCCGGGCGGGAAAATTTTGAAAACGATCCAACCGGCATTCCAAGCCTGCTCGATTTTATCCGAAAAAATGACGCCATCAACCAAAACCAACCGTTACAGAATTTGCAAAAAACCATGGCCGACGATATGGATCGTTGGTCTCTTGAACAACCGGGAGCAATGAATTTGTCGGAAAAAGCGCGCAATGCGATGGATGCATCTCAGAAAAACCGCGAACAAGATTTTGTTGTTCTGGATGAGGTTGAATTTACGCGAGGAATCAAATTGATTCACGCACTTTTAAATCCGCCGAGCCAATTGCATCCGTGGCTTAAATGGCTTTTTTATGCAAGCCGTATTACGCCGGCCATGCTTGATCTTTATTATAAGGCACTTGCGAAACGGGATCAGATTTATTTATTGGCAGCCCGAAGCGAAGGGAAGTTGAAAATACGGTATAATCATAAAATTATGGAAACGCCCGTTTACATTTGGCCCGATCAGGCCGAAGGCCCCTATGAACTTGTCATGGTGCCGGAAAGGGGAATGAATCCTTTGCGTGGAGCCTTAACGAGTCAACCTCAACTGAAAACCTCAACCCCCTCTTCATAAAATGATATTCAAATCACAACCAATTCGATGGTTCCGCCTGATATTTTTGGGATCATTGATTGCGGGATGCCTTATTTTTTGTCATTCACAAATTTTTGCGGCAATGTCTAAGGAAGAAATCCTCAGCCGGTATGAGCAAATTATTGTGAAGACTAATCAAATGAATGTTTACGGATATGACCTTCAAGAGGTGACGTTTAAATTGAAAACCATGACTCAAATCCTTTTGGATAATAAACTTGATAAAGCAGAGCGCTTGTTAAGTGAGATAGAGAGGAATTTAAAGGTGATTGAAGCCAAAGGGCCGGAATCGATGCATCGCGAGAGACGTCTCGCGTGGCTTGAAGTTTATAGCGATCTGATCCAGCAGATGGCCATCTTCATTGTGTTGGGACTTATCCTGTTGCGATTTTCTTTTATTAAAGAAAGCCTGATGTCCGGGGCGCCAAGTTGGAGGTCTATCTGGAAAATTATTTTTGCAATCAGTTTTGTTTCTATCTTTTCCGCGTCCTTCGGATTGATCCGTTATGGAAAATCAGCTTGGTCATTTGTGGATTTACAGGTGATCTGGGTGGGCATTAGCGGGCTGATTGGCGGGATTTGGGTAGGGCTGATTGTGGGGCTCGCCAACAGTTTGTTCCGGTTGATTGTGATTCCCCAGTTCGGGATTTATTTTATGTTGCCTTTTTTTGCCGGTTTGATTTCAGCCTTGTTTTACCACCTTCAGCGGCGCCGCCCGATGGGGCTTGTCTATTTACTTGTGGCGGGGTATTTCGTTGGATTCCTTCACAGTATTTGCGTGTACATTCCGATTTATCATTATCTGCCCGGTTGGACTTTTTTGTTTGCGATTGCGTTTTTGTCGATTATTGAAGGAGGAATCATTTTTATCTTTTTTGTATTGAGCCGTCAGATGTTATTAGAAGATCGCCGGAAGGAAACCGAAAGGCAGCTTTTCCGGACGCGGCTTCAATTTCTCAGGGCCCAAATCAACCCCCATTTTCTCTTTAATACGCTCAATACGATTGCCGCTATTTGCGGCGAAGAAAATGCCAGGCGGGCACGCGAATTAATCATTCAACTCTCGACCCTTTTCCGCCGATTATCCAAAGGTGAGGGGGACTTTGTCCTATTAAAAGATGAATTCGACTACATTGACGCATACCTCAATATTGAAAAGGCTCGGTTTGGAGATCGCCTACAGATTGAAAAGGATATTCGCCTTTCGGAAAACGGTCTTGCAACACAGGTTCCGATACTGGTTTTGCAACCGATTGTAGAAAATGCCGTTAAGCATGGAATTTCTAGAAAAGCCGAAGGCGGGATATTGACGATCAAAGCGGAGGAAATGGAGACGAACGTTGTCATTGAAATCCGGGATACCGGGATCGGCATGGATGAAGCTACAAGATTAACCTTATTTCAGGATCAGGAAGCTGCTCCGTTAGAATCAGAAGAACATGCCGGAATCGCGCTTTCTAATATCCGTGAAAGAATGGAAAAGCTTTTCGGTGACCAATTCGAAATTTTTGTAGAAAGTGTTCCCGGACAGGGGACTAATGTTAAAATTATTTTTCCACGAAGTGAGGATTAACATGATTTCTACTTTTATTGTTGAAGATGAAATACCGGCCAGGAACGAACTGAAACGGTTTCTTCAGGCAGAAGATGCGTTCGAGTTGATCGGGGAGGCAGCGGACGGGGAAGAGGCCCTTGAAATGATTAAGCGCTTGCGGCCGGATATTGTTTTTTTAGATATTCATATGCCCAAAAAGAACGGCTTGGAAGTAGCCGCAGCGTTGGCGGGATTGCCGGAAACGCCCCTGATTATTTTTGTGACGGCTTACGATGAATATGCGATTCAAGCTTTTGAGGTGAACGCGATTGATTATATTTTGAAGCCTTATGACCAGGAAAGATTTAAGAAGGCTTGTGAAAAAGCGAAAAGCGCGCTGATAGATCGCTCTGCAGCAAAAGAAAAACTTTCGTCATTAAATAGTTACTACGAAAAAGGAAAGCCGGTAAAAATTATGGGGCATCGGCGGAACAGCCGTGAACGGATGTTTATTCAACCCAAAGACGTCCTTTTTTTTCATGTCGAGTTGACGGACGTAACCGCCCATCTGTTTGACGGAACGGATTTATTGGTCAATACCACCCTGAAATCTCTTTTTGAGATTCTTGATCCGGCTCAGTTTCAGCAGACGAACCGCGCTTTTATTGTGAATTTGGACCAAGTCGAAAAAGTAATTCCGCTTTTCAGCGGTAACTTTGAGATTCTTTTAAAAGGTAAAAATCAGGTTCGCATTCCTCTTTCGCGCCGGTATGCAAAGCAGCTCAAAAAGATCCTGAAATGGTAATAAAATAAGTCAAAGGTAAGAAGTCAAAAGGCAAAAAAGGACATCCGAATGTGGAAATACAAACCTTTAACAGTTTATGGGTACTTGAAGTCATAACCTAATTCTCTTCGCTAAAAACATAAATTCGCAGAAGGACTTCAAGTCCTTCATGAATAGTACTTGCGCGTCGGCGCAAGTGCAGCCAAAGATGCTGATGCGTACTTTTAATGATTTTGGTACACTGCTCATGACAATTTACGCCCTCTTTTAAAATCCTCTAATTCGCATGGAAGGATCTATTTAGCCGCTTCCTCTTTTTGCTGAGCTGGCGCTTGATTCAGCAAAGTTTGCACAAGGACTTCACCTTGCCGTGCGTAGTCGATGGATTCAGCAAGAATTCTAGCAGCTTCCTGCGGCGCATGAAATCCCATAGAGTTTTCGGCATTGATAAAATCTTCTCTCCATTGTGCTTTCCGCTGCAGTTCATAAATTGCGGCCAAATCCTTTTCCAAAGCCCCACGCTTCTTGGCTTCAGCTACTTTATTAATCAGAGCGACCAGAGCATCTTCAGAACGATCCAGAAGCTTGCGAGTCTGATTCTGAATATTTTCTACCCGGTCCAACATGTCCTTTTCCGTAAAGTGATGGCATTGCAAACAAGCGCGGGAAACATTCAAAAGAGGGCTGCGAACATAATGGTCTGTGATTTTAGTGGCTCCTTCGCGCACATAAGGCATATGACAATCCGCACACGCCACACCGCTTTTGGAATGAACGCCTTGGCTCCACAACTCAAATTCAGGATGCTGCGCTTTTAGAACCTCTGCACCTGTAATTTCATGTTTCCAGTCAAAGAACCTGTGGCCATCTTTAAATTTGTAATTGTTATAGTAATCTTCTATTTCCTCAACCTTCAAACCATTATTCCATGGATAAAATAATGTCTCCTTGGAGCCACAGTAATATTCAACATGGCATTGTGCGCAAACATAAGTGCGCATTTCCTGGCGCGACGCGCTTGTGTTCGGATTGTAATCTTTAATGCCTTCCTTTTCTTTAAGCGCTTTAATCCCTTTCGAAAACCCAGGCCGAGTCACTCTCAGTTCCATGGTCTTTGGATCATGACAATCTGTGCAAGCCACCGGATGATCTGCGTATTGCCATGCGTCTTTTAATGGCATAGCGCTTACCTGTTCAAATCCTGCTTGAACATCGCCGTTACCCACTTTCTCATAAATTTGTTTAATGCCGCCCACATGGCAATGAAGACAAGAACCAGTCTGGTTAAATTTCTTAGTCCGCAGCGTTTCTTTTTGATCTTCCAGCGAATAATAATGACCCCGGCGCGGATTATAATCCACACCAAACGCATATCCGGCAAAAATGATCTTGAGCCGCGGATCTTGTTCTAATTTCGAAATCCCTTCACTGCCACCATACTGTGTATGAGTGCCGATTGAAGTTTTTTTGTATCCATCATATTCCCTCGGGAAATTTTGCCCCCAAATCTTAGGATCAATTGTATCCTCTGATAGTTGTGCCACTTCAACATGACGTGATTTAGCTTCCTCTTTCCGATCCCGGATATTAAGCAAAAAAGCAATCAACAAACCCGTTACTAATGCGGCCAATACCATAACCAGAAGATAACTAAAAAAACTTTTCATCAGAGTTTCTCGCTTTCATTAGAATATTGAAGTGTTATTGTATTCAGCCTTTATCATTAGATCAATCTAAACTCAAATGTCCCGTGGATCGATGGCACTGCGTGCAACGGGCTTTGTTTTCTTTCACATCTTTGTGCGCAGCAATGTCGCTCACCATATTTTGATGACATTCGATGCAATTGTATTGCAAATCTTCAAGGTTCGCTTTCGTAATTCGGATCGGCTCTGTAAAATTCTGAAGTGTGAATGCCTTTGAATGATTAAAACCATTGCGGCCTTTCACATAATACTTCTCAATCAACTCGTGCGGCACATGGCAATCGTTACAAGCCGCTGCCTTGTGATGGCTGGACTTTACCCATGAGTCATAATAATCCTGCATAATGTGGCAGTTCGCGCAAGCTTGCGGATCATTACTTAAATAAGAATACCCCTTGGCATAAATGAATATAAATCCACCCACGCCAAACACTACCCCAAAGCAAATAGTGACAAGGATTAGGAACTTCTGATCCCCCAATATCTTTGAGAGCAGATTTTTCAAGACCTGAAAATTCCGTGTTGAAAACTCAATGAGTAAATGGTATGTTTAAAATATTATTTGTTAATGTAGCACACCCCTTTATCAGAAGCAATCCTTTCATTTAAAATACCAACATTCGAGTTGACTCACATTAAAGGTATTATGTTGAGTATTGTATTATGTGAAGTAGATTGAAGAAACCCTTATTTTTCAA